>CAFBQA010000002.1_pt1 | contig 50600 bp, 42 predicted proteins | sample 7269861 | NCBI WGS metagenome assembly CAFBQA01 (sample SAMEA6814165, study PRJEB35770) | uncultured Actinomycetes bacterium | biome: Freshwater; feature: Freshwater reservoir; material: water | place: Czech Republic | collected 2017-06-27 | depth 30m m
AAAGTCGTAAAAGTTCCAAGTGGCTTAGACCCTGCAATTGCAGCATCAACCACATGTTCATTACGTACAGCGATTCACGGTTTTGAAAAGATTGGTGGAGTCTCAACCATTGATACGGTTGTCATTCAAGGCGCCGGGGCTGTTGGTCTCTTTGCGCTCGCATATGCGTTGAGAAGTGGTGCGAGTCGTGTAATAACAATTGGCGCGCCTAAGGAGCGATTAGAACTTGCGATGCGGTGGGGTGCGTATTCCGTTCTCGATATTGAGGCTACAACTCACGAAGAACGCGTCCAAGCTATTCGAGATGTAACAGATGGCCGAGGAGCAGACCTTGTTGTTGAATGTGCTGGGAATTCGGCTGCACTAACCGAAGGCTTTTCGCTTGTCAGACGTGGAGGACGCTACCTCGTACTTGGTGGGCAGTCCACGGGAGAGCCAGCGAAGATTATGGGAGCCCAGTTCAACATAGGACAATTGCATGTAGCTGGAACAGTAAGCGCTGATATCTCGCATTACTACCGCGCTCTCAATTTTGCAGATCAAAATCAGGAAATCTATCCATTTGCTGCGCTGTTGGGAAATCGATATCCACTGGCTCGTGCATCTGAGGCTTTGAAGTCGATCTCGAGTGGGCATGAGTTACGACCAATAATCGATCCTCATTTGAAAGTGAAGTTGTGAGATGAAGTTTTTGCTGCCAGGAGCTCCGATAAGCGAAAATCCGCCGCTTAATGAGATCGTGATTGAACGAGATGTCATGATCAAAATGTCTGATGGAACCTTGCTAGCTACTGACTTATATCGTCCTGCGCTTAATGGTAAAGCGGTACCCGGAAAGTTCCCTGCGATATTTCACCGAACGCCCTACGATAAAAGCGCGGTTGAGCGCAAATGGGGATACAGCGAATGGTTTGCCCGGAGAGGATACGTTGCAGTAATTCAAGATGTCCGGGGGACTTTCGCTTCAGAGGGGAAGTTGACGTTTATTGCTGGAGAAGGACCTGACGGAGTCGAAACGCTTCAATGGATTGATAATCAAGAGTGGTCCGACGGTCAAGTAGCTGCTTGGGGTACCTCGTACTCGAGTTTTACTCAAATGGCAATGGCCTCGTACGGGCCTACGAACCTAAAAGCTTTTGTTCCTCATCAAAGCGCGACAAATTCGTGGCGAAGTTCCATGCGCCAAGGGGGGGCCTTCGAGCTGCGATGGCTCGGTTGGGCCTTTTGGCATTCAGCTACTAATGCTCGACGTGATTTGGTGGAGCAACCAGGCCTCATGGAAGCATTAAATTTTGGAGCTCCAACTACAAGGGAATGGTTGACTCGGCTTCCGCTGCGCAAAGGAGCAACTCAACTCGCACTTATCCCTGAGTATGAGGAGTGGGCGTTAAAGATTTCCTCTGAGTCAGATTATTCGGAGTATTGGAAGCAACCTGGATACGCACCTGAACTCTATTTTGATAAATTCCCTCATTCTGACGTCTTGCTTATAGGTGGATGGTACGACTCTTATCCTCGGTCTGTTTTTGAGGCTTATGAAGGGCTCCGTACTTTAGGACGGCATCGATTGAAATTGGTGGTAGGACCTTGGGTTCACGGAACGGGCATGCCGGAGAACCGTTTGGCGGGAAATGTTGATTATGGCGAAAGTGCAGCTATTGCGGATCTACGTTTGCTTCATCAGCAATGGTTTGATGCTTCCCTCAAGGGCAAGAATCAAGAGATTTTCTCCGGCGATCCAATAAGCATCTTCGTTATGGGTGGTGGCGAAGGAATTAGAACTCCAGATGGAAAAATTCTGCACGGGGGATATTGGAAGAATGCTAAGGAGTGGCCGCTCCCGCAGACTCAATTCACAAACCTATATTTGCATCAAGACGGATCCTTAACATCGTCTCTACCATCTGAAAAAAGTTCAAAGACTGAATATCGTTTTGATCCAGGTCGGCCCGTGCCTACCATCGGTGGAAGTATTTCTTCGCTTTCTGATTTATTACCTATGCCTCCGGGTGTTACAGATACAAATGCAGCTGGTGGATCTTTCCGGTATCAAGACATTACTCCTGCCGGTGGGTTTAATCAGGTAGAAAATGCATCTGTGTTCGGATGCACTCCGCCGTATTTACCCTTAGCTTCGAGAAAAGATGTATTAGTTTTCCGAACATCACCTCTTGATCATGCTGTCGAAATTATTGGACCGATTCAAGTTCATCTCTGGGTAAGTACGTCAGCGGTAGATACAGATTTCACTGCGAAATTGATTGATGAGTATCCGCCATCTCAATCATTCCCTCGCGGATATTCGATGAATCTCACAGATAGTATCGTTAGGCTGAGGTATCGGGAGAGTGACGTAGAGAAATTCGTGACACCCGGAGAATGCGTACCAATAACAATCACGCTATATCCAACTGCAAACCTCTTCTCGGTCGGTCACCGTATTCGTCTAGATATTTCTAGCTCTAATTTTCCTCGATTTGATGTGAATACAAATACAGGTGAATCTGCAGGGGTAGAAAGGTCAGCGGTAGTGGCGTTAAATTCGGTATTCCATGATTCAACGCGGCCCTCATATGTTGCACTACCTGTGACTTCCGGAACTGTAGAATGAACGCACGCGCCATTGACATTCCATCATGGGTACTAGATCGCAGGTCAAGTGGGGAATAAACCAAATGTCCTAATGGTGTAGGCTACTTAATCTAATCATTTTTTATTTAGCGCGCGAAGACCTAGAGAGGTGGGTACATTGAGCGGCGAAAAGCCAAAGCAGACTCATAAGTCCGCCCGCAGCCGACACGAAGAAGTACTCGATGCAGGTCTCCGCGTTTTTGCGCTTAAAGGTTACCGTGGAGCGACTATAGAAGATATTGCAAGTGAACTTGGGTTCACATCTGCGGCTCTTTATTATTACATCAAGAGTAAGCAGGATCTTCTTCTACAAACGGTTTATCGGCCTATTGACTCCTTGATTGAATCTGCAAATCAATACGAATCATTCACAGGTACTAGTTTAGAAAAATTTACGAGGCTTGTGGAAACTCATATCCTTTTGATGATAGAACGTAGAGACTGGTTCATCGTCATGCTCCGCGATCAAGCACATCTGCCGGAAGATAATATTTTAGAATTACGTAAACGTGACAGAGAGTATCGTCGTATTTTTACACAGGTCATCATTGACGGAAATAAGTCAGGTGAGTTTGATGTGAAGGATCCTCGAGTAACTACGTTAGTTGTCTTGGGTGCGCTGAATTGGACTTTACAATGGTTGCTGCCTGGAGGAGATGTCGACTCCAAAGCGGTTGCTAAGGAGATTGCCTCTACATTACTAAATGGAATCGCAAAGAATTAGATGTCTGAGTTTCGTTAAAAATTGTCCGGACAAGCACAGTCCGCTTGAAGAGTTGCCCAGGTTCATGAGGAGATAGACCTCCGCGTGATTTCTGGATATCAGAGAACCAAGTGGTGTTTCAGGTTATGCCAACAGTTCTCCGGGGCCATTGACAGGCTTCGATCAGAGCCTTAACTTAATGATCGGTCAACAAATTTTTTTTACAGCCCAACAGCGGAAAGAGACATTATGAAGCGTTTTGTAGGTCGTCCAGTAGGTAGGGCCGGAATTGTGGCCGTTGGAATATTCGCACTTCTTGCAGCAACTACGATTACAGGTGTTGCAGCCGCTCCGGCTAAACCGGGTGCCACATGTCAAAAGAGCGGAACTCGCACTGTTATTAAAAATGCTTCTTACGTCTGTGCTCTCAACGCCAAATCGAAGAAACTCACTTGGGTACTTGCTCCCAAGGCAGCTGCCGTACCTGCAGCCGCGGTAGAGGTACCTAAACCCAAGATAGATATGACCCAAGCTAAAATCAATGTGGCTACTTTTAGCGAAGGTTTGAACTACGAGTGTTTCTATACCGCACGTGAGCAAGGCTATTTCAGCAAGATGAACCTGACAGTAGATACGCCTGTTGTGTTTGGTACCGACGCCGAATCCACCAGAGCACTTCTAAGTGGAGATGTGGATTTTACTCTCACGGGTCCAGCGCCGTTGATTGCAATGGAGCAAGGCGCGGCTGACCTCAACATTGTTGCATCTATCGCTGGTCCACTCTTTGCAATCGTGGGACCAAATGATGTAACAAGTCTGAAGCAACTTAAGGGACAGAAGATCATCGTTGCTCCTACGGGTACTTCCAGTACTACCTTTGCTGGCATTGTTCTAGATAATGCATTAGGAGCGGGTAGCTGGACTCCAGTATCTACTTCTGGAGGTTCGCCAGCTCGTATGGCTGCAGTGCAGGCCGGTCTAGGTAAAGCTACAGTGCTGAACTCACCAGCAGCTGAGAACGTAGATAATCAGGCAAAGTATGGATATCAGATTATTTCTTATGTGCAAAAGGGACTATCTGCAGACTATGAACTCGGTGGCGCATATGCCAAGTCAAGCTGGCTAAAGAAGAATCAAGCCGCAACTGTTCGATTCTTAGCTGCGTGGATTCAAGGATGTAACTTTCTAGCTGATGCGAAGAATCGTGCGGCAGTTGAAGCTGCGATGGTTACTCGCTACAAGATTCCTGCCAAGGCAGCAACTGCGACCTATGAGGAATATCTCAAGGCTGGAAATGATTACCGAATTACAGTCCCGGAAGAGGATCTTCAGGCGCTAAACAATACGGTACGTCTGAATGTGCGTGACGGAATCTTGAAGGGCACGCTAGATCTCAACAAGGTTGTCGATCAGTCATACATCCAAACAGCCCGCAAGTTTCTTGGATAGTTGAGTGGTTCAGCCCACCAAAGCCGTAGATAATCTGATTTCAATGAAGTCCGATGCAGCAGTCGAGGACTCCGCTACGCCACTTAAAAAGCGACGTAGCGGAGGACGTCGTCGTACACGTCGTGCAGTATTATCGATCTTGACTGGCCTACTTCTCTGGGAATTTTCAATACCCATCTTTCACATCAATGGATTGGTGCTTTCGCCCCCAACCAAAATATTCGCCCGATTCTTTGAACTTTTGGCAGACGGTTCAATTCAGAAGCACATTTTTACGAGTTTCTCGCAATTCGCGCTGGGTTACATATTCTGTGCCTTGACCGCCATTCCCCTTGGATTAGCTATGGGCAAGATTGAAAGGCTTCGTGATGCTCTCGATCCTTGGATCTCCGCACTCTATGCCACTCCCTCGATCTCGTTAGCGCCATTGATTCTCATATGGTTGGGCCTAGGTCTCCAAGCAAAAGCTGTGATAGTTGCTTTGATGGCCTTCTTCCCGATGGTTATTAATACCGTTGCTGGAGTTGACAGCGTAACTAAACAGTATGAAGAGATTGCACTTGCATTTCGGGCCTCGCGTTTAGAACAGTTTGTAAAACTCGTCTTCCCCGGAGCGCTTCCGTTTATTTTTGCAGGTTTGCGTCTAGCCGTAGGAAGAGGAATTGTGGGAGTGGTCGTAGCAGATCTGTTTGGTGCAACTCAAGGACTCGGATACTTGCTTATTCAGGCGTCACAGCTCTTTAATACCGTCGACGTATTTGTTGTAACAGTAATATTGGCTGGAATGGGAGTACTGCTCACCTTGTTACTAGGTTTCTTTCAGAGACTTCTGTGTGGCTGGCAAAGTGGAACATAATGAATAATATGAATCTACCCTCTTCGGCAGAGGAATCTTCTTTGACTGATGGCGATTCTTCAATAATTATTCAGAACTTATTGATGGAATTCGAAATACCGGGATCGCAAGGTGTTTTACGCGTCATAGATGATGTCTCCTTTCGGGTGGGAAATGGTGAATTTGTTGCCGTAGTCGGCCCCTCTGGCTGTGGTAAGACCACGTTACTTCGAATTATTGCTGGACTACTTAAGCAGACAAGCGGTGAAGTTTCGGTTGTTACAGAATCTCCTCACACCCTTCCCCGTCTAGGTTTTGTCTCACAACAAGCGAATCTTTATCCGTGGCGTCGAGTTATTGATAACGTTTCTTTTGGCCGGGAACTTAAACAATGGAATGGGAAGTGGACAGCCCCGTGGAAGCGTAAAAAAATACGCGACGAAGTCATGCCTTACCTCGAGTTGGTGGGACTAAAGGATTTTCCTCGATACTTCCCGCATCAGATTTCTGGTGGTATGCAGCAACGCGTGAACTTGGCTCGCGCTTTGGCGATCAACCCTGAAGTTCTCCTCATGGATGAGCCATTTGGTGCCCTTGACGCTCAAACTAGGGAGAATCTGCAAGACGAGTTGCAGAAAATAGCCCTGTCGAGCGACGCGAGCATTATTTTTATTACACATGACATTCGAGAGGCCGTCTATTTAGCAGATCGCGTAATTGTACTGACTCCCCGGCCAGGCAAAGTGCGCACTTCAGTAAGAGTTCCAGCCGTGCGCCCTCGCGCTCCAGAATATCAATTGACTGAAGAGTTTAATGATCTTGTAAGGCTCGTTTGGCATGATGTACATGGAGAGTCTGGGCGCCAATAGGATGAGACTAGGAATAGTTCTTCTCCCAAGCATTCCAATGTCTCAAATTCTTGAGTTGGCAATAGCTGCGGAATCGCGAGGTGTTCAATTTCTCGGCCTTGGGGACAGCCAGATTCTTTGGAGAGATCCTTATGTAACGATGGCTTTGGCAGCTTCGCAGACAAATTCGATTCAGTTAGGTCCTTTTGTGACAAACGTTCAGACGCGTCACCCAAGCGTGACTGCGAACGCAATGTCAACATTAAATGAGCTGGCACCGGATAGGTTTTTTCTGGGTTTGGGATACGGAGATAGTGCACTAAAAACGATTGGACTCAAGAAATCAACTCGGCCAGAACTCAAGCAGAGCGTAGACATGATGCGTGGAATTTGGGCAGGTGAGAGTGTAGAAATCGGTGGCGTGTCTGCAAAGACATGGGCTCGGTGGGAGAACCCCCAAATTTGGTGGGCGGCGGATGGCCCGCTCTCTTGCGAGCAGGCCGGAGCGGAAGCGGAGGTGGTGATCGCAAATGGGCTGATGGTGACGAGCCATATGGAATACATGCGTTCATCGATACGTAAGGGCGCCCTGGATGCCGGGCGTTCTACGGTCCCAACTGTTGCATTTCACACCGGCATAATTATTGATGATGACGGCCTTCAAGCGAGGAAGGCCGCCCGCCCCTACTTGGTTCGGACGCTTTGTCATGAACTGGAAACGTGGCTTCCTGGGTGGAGTAGCGCTCAGCGAGCGGAGTTCGTTCAAAAATATGAATACATGGATCACCTCAAGGAAAGTAACAAGATGGCCGAATTTGTTCCCGATGAACTCATCGATTTTAAGGTCATAGCCGGGACCCCGGAGTTCTGTGCGGAGCGGATTCAATGGGCAGCAGATCAAGGAAACGAGCTTATTTCCATGGTGATATTAGGCGATATAGTGAAAAATGTCCGTTACTTACTAGAAAAGGTGCTTCCCATCCTCGGTATAGCCCCTCGAGTCTGATTCCCATTGGTTGACAGCCCCAAAAATATTTGTTTTACTAAGGACTTAGTTAATAAATATACGAGGCTACGTCGAGGTTGGTGAACAAGTGCGCTTTGGATTCTTGAGTGAGGGCGACACACCAATCGGGTCCACACACTACCAGCGCTATCACGAGCTGGTAGACCAGGTCATTGCGGCCGAACGCTTCGGGTGGGACATTTTTGGATGTTCCGAACAACACCTGGCTATTGGAGGCGCCTCTACTTCGGCCCCTGAAGTCCTGTACTCATACATGATGGCTTTGACTAGCCGGATTAAGTTTTCTTTCGCAGTGGCACTTATGCCTAGTCGTATTAATCATCCCATTAGGACTGCTGAGCGAATCGCAACGTTAGATATTTTGTCGCATGGACGTATGGAAGCGGTTTTTGGACGAGGTAACACCATGCTGGCCCTACGCGCGTTCGAGGTAGATTCTGAAACAAATAAGGCGGAGATGGAGGAGGGCATTGATCTAATCGTTTCTGCCTTTCTGAATGATCCTTTTAATTTTGTGGGGGAATTCTATAAAGTTCCTCCACGCAGTTTAATCCCGAAGCCAATAACTACACCTCATCCACCGTTAGCGGTTGCAGCTACCAGTGTTGCGTCTTCCGCGACTGCAGGAGCAAAAGGTCTTGGGCTAGTCTCCTTCGCTAATTTTTCTGGCTTTGAGGTACTCAATGAAAGTCTCAATGCATACGATGAAGCTTGGGCCGCTGGCAATCATTCGGAAGATAAACACAAATTTAAGTCAGTTCTTATCAGCGGACTCATATGTGAGGAATCCGCAGAGGATGCACGTAAGAAGTTTGTGCCGCTTCTTGAATATGTCAAACTTGCTGTAGGTGCTTACGATCGCCTTGCTGATACGAGTGCGGACTACTCGTACACGAAGACTATTAAGAAGCATGTGGACTCTCATATCGAAGATGCTGACTACATGATGGATGATTCAGCGAGTTTCGTTGTCGGGGATCCCGAAGGCTGCATCAAGCAGATTCGAAAGTTTGAGGAACTTGGTGTCCAGCAGTTATGGCTGCGGCTCGATAGTATGCCGCACGCAAAAATTATTGAAACCCTAGAACGTTTTGGGCGATACGTAATTCCTCACTTCAAGAATCCTAAGTCAGTTGTAAAGGATCCTGATGACGTGTTGCAAAGCATTCGGGAAAGACGTGCGGGACATGCAATTGAACTCGAAGCCTTTCTCGCTAAGAAAGATTCAAAGCCTTAAGACAAGTAGAAAAGTTGGAATTCCGAATGCATTCGATAACGATGGGAGAGATAGTGTCTACAACGGAAAAGCAGGTTTGTTCGGGCTACGAAGATTATGCAAATGGTGATTGGCGTATTGAGCGTTTCCCAAATGGCGTCCTGTTGGTGACGATGAGTCGGCCAGAATCGTTAAACGCAATGACTTACCGCTTCCACACACAACTCACTGAACTTTTTTACAAAGTAGGCAAAGACGCTTTAACAAAAGTGCTTGTCATCACTGGTGAAGGCCGAGCTTTTTCTTCAGGTGCAGATCTTAAGGAGGCACGAGTCAATCCGAAGTCCCCCACCGGCGTAGTGGACATCATGCATGAAGCTACTGAACTTGTGTATGGAATCGTAAACTTGAACAAACCTGTTGTTTCGGCGATCAATGGTGCAGCCGTTGGGTCTGGCGCTGCAGTAGCACTTTTGGCAGATATATCTGTTGCAGCCGACGATGCAAAAATTATTGATGGCCATACAAGTAATGGAGTTGTATCGGGTGATCACTCAGTAATGATCTGGCCACTACTTTGTGGAATGGCTAAAGCGAAATATCTATTGATGCTTAATATTCCTGTCACTGGAGCGGAAGCCGAAAAAATGGGATTGGTTTCTCTGTCGGTTCCAAAGGAAGAAGTAGTGTCTAAAGCAATGGAGATCGCAGATCGATTGGCAGCATCTTCACAGCAAGCCATCAGGGGTACGAAGCGCACTTTGAACCACTGGATACGAGCGGCTGGGCCAGCTTTCGAACACTCGCTTACGTTGGAGATGTTGGATTATCACAGCGAGGATCTTCGTGAAGCGCGGGCCGCTTTCCAAGAAAAGCGTGAACCTGTGTGGCGGGATGGTCAAACCTCGTGACGTCACAAGATACCAAGATTTCTAGCGACGAATTTCGTCGTGTCTGCGGCCATTACGTAACTGGCGTAGGGGTTGTGACGGCGATGGTAGAGAATAGTCCGATAGGTTTCTCAATCAACTCTTTTACTTCCGTCTCCCTAGATCCACTTTTGGTCTCTTTTTATGCTGCGCACACGTCATCAACATGGGCTCAAATGAAGCATTCAGAATTTTTCGCGGTAAATATTCTCAGCGAATCCCAGCATGAGTTGATTTCTGTCTTCTCTAAGAAGGGAATAGATCGTTTCGCAGGTCTTGATTGGGAGCATTCGCCAGTCACAGGTTCCCCGCTTTTATCTAATACTTCTGGTTGGATTGATTGTCGAATCTCACAAGTGCAGGATATTGGCGATCATCACCTGATCGTGGGTGAGGTCCTTGGTCTCCATGCGGTATCAGACATTGCGCCTCTTGCATATTACAGAGGAAAGTTCGTTTCTCTAGCAAGTTAGCTAAAAGAAGCGCAGGCTTTGCTATTTGAGAAGTGGAGGTGCGAAAGATGTCGCGCGAATTAATCTATGGATCAGATCTTATTGTTGAACTACTTAAGAAATCTGACGTTCGATATTTTTCCTGCACTCCAGGCGCAACATTTCGGGGAATTCATGACTCCATCGTTCAAGTCGAGGATACTCCACAATTACTTACCTCTCCTACCGAGGGCTTCTCAGTTGCCATGGCACATGGGTATGCCAAGGCGACCGGAAAAATGATGGCGGTGGGACTTCACAATATTGTTGGGCTCCAACAAGCGAGTATGGCCATCTTTAATGCCTGGTGTGATCGGGTCCCAATGTTGTTAATTGGTGCAACTGGGCCCGTGAGCAAGGCTCGGCGACGACCTTGGATCGATTGGATTCACACGGCGTTAACGCAGGGCCAGATTGTAAGAGATTATGTAAAGTGGGATGACCAGCCCGCCACAATACAAGATGTGCCAGAGTCTTTCGCTAGAGCTATTACATCGGCATTGAGTGCTCCCCAGGGTCCTGTATATATATGTCTGGATGTTGACATCCAAGAGGATCCTATCAACGGGATGGACTTCTCTGAGGCGTTGAATGATGAGCTCTCAGTGCCTTCGGAACCAGCGCCGAACGAATCGGTGATTGCCAAATTTTTGGAAGCGTACTCCAAGTCGCTGCGCCCAGTAATTGTTACAGATTACGCTGGGGAGTCTCAAACTGGTTTCAGAAATTTACTCTCTTTGGCTGAAGCCCACCAGATTCCGGTAGTCGACGGGCCAGCCCGATTCTCATTTCCTTCGCAGCACCCTTTGAATGCCTCGTTTTTACCCCAAATAATCGCTGAATCAGATTTGATTATTGCTCTAGATGTGCAAGATATCTATGCAACACTTTTTGAGCCTCTCTTTGCCACTGAAAGTGACTCAATAAGTTCAAAAGAGCTTCCTGATATTTTCCATTTTACCGCTGGTCATTATAAGAATAGGTCTTGGTCTCATGAATATGGCCGCGTAGTTCCAATGGCGCAAACTATCTCCACCACTGCTAACGAAGCAATCCAAGTACTCCTGGAGAAGATGGTTGCGCCGGCTCTGCCCATATTGGATGAGCGAAGCAAATGGGTCACCGCTCATACCTCGCAGGCTAGAAAGAAGTGGCTCTCCAGCGCAATAGCGGAGAACTTAAAAAGTAACGAAATTACAACGCTTTCACTTGCGGATGCCATTGGCAAGGAGATATCAGAGCTTAAGTGGACTCTGACGAATGGAACGCTGGATAGTTGGGAACGAAAGCTCTGGTCATTTGTGGATTTTCGACATCACCTAGGGTGGCACGGAGGTGCCGGACTTGGCTACGGATTGGGTGCTTCAGCGGGTGCCGCATTAGCGATTGGGACAGAACGCCTATGCATAGACCTACAGCCAGATGGTGATTTTCTTTTCCATCCTGCTGGACTTTGGACGCTCGCACACTCCAACATCCCCTTACTTGTCATAATGAATAACAATAGGCAGTATCGAAATTCTGTAGATCACGCCTCTAAAGTGGCTACTCACCGCGGCAGATCAACCGATTTACGGCATGAAGGAACTTCATTGCGTGATCCCGATATTGACTACGCGACCGTAGCTCGAGGATTCGGGATCTGGGCAAAAGGGCCTGTGAGTAAACCTGGAGAGCTTTCTTCGGTGCTACAGGAGGCCATTCAGATAGTGCGCTCAGGTCGTCCAGCGCTTATTGACGTAGTTACCGTGGGTTCATAAATGTGTCGAGGTAGAAAAGAAATTGAACTAACGAAAGGTTGGTGCTGCTGTGACGCTCCTGAATCGTGAAGAGGCAGTTGCCTTTGCAAGGAACCACCAGTACAAACTTCTGATCGGTGGAAAACTTTGCACAGCAATCGATGGTTCAACTATGGAAAGCATCGATCCATCTACGGGCAAGGTCATCACATCGGTCCCTAAGGCGGGTCCACAGGATGTTATGAAAGCGGTTGAGGCGGCAAAGTCTGCACAGCCCGCTTGGGGGGCGCTCTCTATTCGCGAGAGGAGAACTTATTATCAAGCACTTGCGGATGCAATTGCGCCTCATCGAGACGCTCTAGCAGTCTTAGATGCCGTAGATTCTGGAAATCCACTCAATGCAATGGTGAAAGATGTGGATTATGTGTTCGCCCAGCTGAGCGATTGGCCGGCGCTAGCTATGTCACTTGCTGGCCAAACATTGCCTGTGACCGCCGAGGGTTTGCACTACACCGCATATCGGCCGTATGGAGTAGTTGGAAGAATCGTGCCCTTTAATCACCCAGCCTTATTCGCAATATGCGGCTTTGGTGCAGCACTTATGGCTGGAAACACTATGGTCTTAAAGGTGGCAGATCAGACTCCACTCTCTGCACTCTATCTGGGAGAAATTATCAATAAGATTTTGCCACCTGGGGTGCTGAATATCCTTTCCGGAGGGCCCGATGTGGGCGATGCGATAGTTACGCATCCTGTCATAAAGAGAGTCGGATTTACTGGAAGCGGTGCTGTCGGTCAGCTCATCCAGCAGCGTGCAGCTTCTGTTGGGGTCAAACATGTAAGTCTCGAACTTGGCGGTAAGAACCCTCTAATTGTCTTTCCAGATGCTGACTTGGACAAGGCAGTTGCGGGAGCAATTCACGGAATGAATTTTGGAGTCTGTCAGGGACAATCTTGTGGATCCAATTCGCGAATTCTGATTCACTCGTCTGTCCACGATGATTTTGTTGAGCGCATGAGAAGTGCAATAGAAAGCATAGTTGTAGGTCGTGCTTATGATCCCGGAACTCAAATGGGCCCGCTGGTAAGCAGAAAACAATACGATAGAGTTCTCGGATATATTGATCAGGGCAAGGCAAGTGGCGCCAAGCTTGTGACGGGTGGATCACGACCGTCACACTTAGATGAACAGGGCTATTTCATTGCTCCCACAGTATTTTCCAACGTAGATATGTCTATGAGCATTGCCAAAGAAGAGATTTTCGGCCCAGTGGTGAGCGTTTCTTCCTGGAATGACTACGACATGATGCTGCAGCAGGCAAATGATGTGGAGTATGGACTTACTGCAAGCATATGGAGTGAAGACATCTCATTAGCACTTAAAACTGCAGAGAGAATTGAGGCGGGATATATCTGGGTCAATGATGCTAATCGCCACTATTGGGGAGTTCCATTCGGTGGCATGAAGAACAGTGGTCTCGGTCGCGAGGAATCAATGCATGAGTTACTCAGTTATATGGAACTGCAAGCTATAAATGTAATTATGAAAGATCCCCGTACACGTTTGGCTGAAATGACAGGAAATGAGCCCTAAACGTGAGCGTCATAGATATCCATTCTCATCGCGAACGACGCGATGCAACGGTTGCAGCCACATTTAAAAGGGGATTGTCCTCGTATATTGGAGGAGAATTCTCGCGAGCGCGATCAACTAGCTTTTCTATAGTAGATCCAGCGACCGGAGAAGCATTTGCGGAAATTGAAAGTGCGGATGAGAATATAGCGGTCGAAGCTGTGCGGTGCGCCGAAGAGGCTGGCCACATATGGCGGAATAGAAGTCCTAGGGAGCGGTCTGACGTCTTAAAACGAGCCTTCGAAATCATGATTGAGCGTCGAACCGATTTAGCAGATCTCATCACCTCCGAGAATGGGAAATGCACGGCAGAGGCGCTGCAAGAAGTCGACTATGCAGGAGAATATTTTCGATGGTACGCAGAGGAAGCGGTACGTTTTCCGTCTTCATCTTCGCTATCGCCCAAGGGTGATGCTCATATGGTGGTTCAGTATCAACCGGTAGGTGTTTCACTGCTCATCACGCCTTGGAATGTACCAGCAGCGATGGTGACTCGAAAACTAGCGCCAGCTCTGGCGGCAGGATGTACCGTAGTCATCAAACCGGCGGCCCAAACACCGCTTACAGCTTTGGCAATTGCCGAAATCCTTCGTGAGGCAGGGGCGCCTTCCGGGACCGTGAATGTTGTTGTCACAGCCTCCTCGGCACTTATAGTCCGCGCAATGATGGCTGAAAGAGCAGTTCGCAAGATTTCCTTTACTGGTAGTACCCAAGTCGGTCGCACTTTGCTTTCCCAAGCATCCTCGCGAGTCTTGCGCTGCTCTATGGAATTGGGAGGGAACGCACCAGTAATAGTTCTAGATGATGCGGATCTGACGTCTGCAATTGAAGGATCCCTCATCGCAAAAATGCGAAACGGTGGGATGTCATGTGTTGCAGCTAATCGAATATTTGTAGCAAGAAAGCTCTATCAAGAATTTGTTGAGACTTATGTTATGCGAGTCTCGTCAATGAAGTCAGGAGGAGGCTTCGAATCTCTAAGCGATTTTGGACCGCTAACAGATGGCCGTGAAAGGGATCGAATTCATGGAGAAGTTGTCAATTGGGTGTCAAAGGGTGCCAAAGTTCTGAGCGGCGGGTATTTGCCCGAAGGCAACGGAAATTTCTATCCGGCAACTACAGTCATAGATCTATCCGAAGAAGATCAATTCTCCGATGACGAGATCTTTGGACCTGTTGCAGCCATTTCGCCATTTGATGATTCCCATGAATTAGTTGAGCGTCTCAATCAGAGTGAATCGGGACTTGCAGGGTATGTATTCGGCGAGCGAGACGTCAGTTATGTGACAGATAATCTCCAAGTGGGAATGTTGGGCATCAATAGAGGTCTTGTCTCTGATGTTTCCATACCATTCGGCGGTATAAAGCAAAGTGGTCTTGGACGTGAAGGTGGACCGCAAGGCTTGCTAGAGTATTTGCAACCTAAAGTACTTTCCTCTCCGATCCTGAAAGGAGCGTGATATGCAGAAAACTTTTATTGCCAAGATTGAGGCTATCGAAAGTGGACAACGATTCTTAGCAAAATTTTCAGGGATCGAGATCGTGGTTTTTGGGCATAAAGGACAAATCTTTGCGTATGAAAATAGATGCCTACATCAAGGTGGTCCAGTAGGTGAGGGGATGATTTTGGGGCGAGTTGTTTCAGTTCTCGATTCTGAAAAGCGACTTGTTCGTGAGGAATTTTCTGAATCTGAAGACCAATTAATTTGCCCATGGCACGGTTGGGCGTACTCGTTACAAACAGGAGAATGCGCCGGTTTGCGTGGAGTGTATTTAAAGAAATTCGAGATTGTTAACGAGAAAGGAAGTGTATATGTCCAATCCCAAAGTTGATCTTGACGTTTTGGCCTCGCTTCAATATTTAGCGATCAATTATCGGGAAGTAGACGCAGCAAGCGTGACACAAGAAGAGGCGCAGTCTCTCTTTGCTCTTGCCGTCAAATTATATTTTATTAAACGAGATGCAGGGGAAGATTTTGGCCCCTTTTTAGATCCAGCAGAAATCTCGGCTACAGCTGCGATGACTGCTGCCGCCAATCTTCTGCAGGCAGTGGAGATTGAGATCTTTGAACTAGGCATGTGGAAATCGTTAACAGGTGCATAATTTAGCGCGGAGAAGAGGACTTTAATGGAAAATCTTGGTGAGGCCAATTTTGTTCGCGAAATGGCCGTTGGCAAACGCGAGGGTTTCAATAGCCGCGAGCATCTTCGGAATGCCGAATTGCAGGCTGATCAAAGAGGGTACAAAGATATCTTGATTGTAGATGTAGATGCCCACCATTATGAAAATCAATATTTTGGGGAGATCTTTAAATATATAGAAGATCCAGTGCTCAAACACTTAGCCCTTCAACGAGATGGAAACCCGGCCAACATTCTCTTTAATTCTCCTAATAATCAGTTTAATGCCGGACGTTTACTGAGATATGGAGGGATTCCACACGAGGAAGCTGAAGGTAATGAGCATCCAGAAACTACTCGATCGCGTAGACAGCGTACGGCGATCGGAATCGATTACCAAATAATATTTCCTACGCCGATGTTGGCACTAGGAATGCACCCTGATCCACAAATCGAGACAGCGCTCTCCTGGGCGTATACACGTTGGTGGACCGAGGAGGTCTTGCCTCAGGACAATTCCGTTAAGAGCATGGTTTACTTACCCTTCTTTGATGTTGACGCCTCGATAAGAATGATTAAAACTTTTGGCGAGATGCCAGGCGTGATTGGTTTTATGGTTACAAGCACTCGATATGCTGCGGTACACGACAATAAGTACATGCGCCTCTATGCGATGCTTGAGGAACGTGGTATGCCTCTCGGTTTCCACGCTGCGTTTAATCAGCAGGAGCGCCTGTTCGAAGGAATGAATCGATTTATTTCAGTGCACTCGATCGGCTTTGTGCTTAACACACTGATCCATGCCACAAACATGATCATTAATGGCATTCCAGAACGATTCCCCAAGTTGAAGATCCTGCTCATTGAGAGTGGGCTTGCGTGGATTCCCTTCCTTATGCAAAGGCTGGATAACGAATACCTCATGCGAACAAATGAGGCCCCTTTGCTGAAGAAGTTGCCGAGTCAATATTTAGCAGAGAATTTCTATTATTCGAGTCAGCCTTTAGAGTCCACAAATATGGAGGCTTTAGAGCTCACAATGAAAATGATGAACGCCAAGACCCAATTGCTTTATAGCTCTGATTATCCTCACTGGGATTTCGACCTACCTAGTGTCATCTGGGACCTTCCCTTCTTGGATGATCAAGCAAAACGAAATATTTTAGGGCTCAACTCATTAGAAGTATTTCCAAAATTAAAGGCGGAAGTTCTTGGGAAGATGAAAAATGCCTGATTCCGGAGTATTAGATCTACGCCAAATCCTTAAACTCGCTGAAGTTCGCGGGGGCGAAAGTGTTGCGGTTGAGCATCACGGTGGGTTTGTAACCTATTCCGAACTCGTCAGAGACGCTTCTTCTATTGCCTTAGGATTATTGGAAAATGGCTTAAAGCCAGGAGATCGCGTTCTACTGTTGTTAGGGAATACTTTGCAGCACGTACTCCTTACCGCAGGATTGGCATGGGGTGGGTTCGTATCTGTGCCACTCAATGTGCGAGCGGCTCAAGGGGATATCGTTCATGTGATTGGCGATGCAAAAATTTCTGCTCTGGTTTTTGACGATCCCGTATTTCCCGTTGAGCTGCGCGCGGCTGGCGTAGATACAAAATCCATGCTCCTTATTTACGCGGGGGAAGAAGTCACCTCCGATTACTCTAATCTTGGCGATTTGATGGTTACCGGTAAGAACTCGCACTCGCTCCTTACAGCACCGAGTTCCGATGATTTGGCATGCATTTTGTATACCTCGGGGACAACTGGGAAGCCAAAGGGTCTGGCAAACACACATGCCCATATAACAGCGCGAATTTTTGCATGGATACTTCATTTTGGCCCCTCTGCGTCCTGGCCAGTGCGCATGCTGGGCGCTTCGCCTCTCTTTCATATCACGGGGCTCCACTGTGGACTTTGGGTCACCTGGTTCCAGTCAGGAACGTACGTAATACCTCCTGAGCGCAGCTCTGCAGAACATATACGGACCATCAAACAGAAGAGGATTTCATACTTGCTCGGCGCACCCACACTCTTTGAACGTTGGTGTGCAGAAGCGAGAGAGCATGGAATCGTTTTGCCGGACGTTCGATTGGCCGTCATGGGAAGTGCTCCAAGGCCGAGCCACTTAGTGGGTCATTTGCTAGAGGTCTTTCCAAATGCGCTATTGGCGGAGGCGTATGGAAATACAGAGGGGGTCATGCTCGGCAGTGTTGACCTGGTAAGTAATCCCGGTGCTTTTCGAACCGTGGGGGATTTGGAAGCAAGAGTTGTGAATCCTTCTGGATCGGCCGATGAAATATGTCAGCCAGGAATTGAGGGTGAGCTCATCATTAATACTGCCAGTGCGCGAATAGTGGATCACTACATGAACAATCCCGATGCGACTGGGGGTAAATATCGCGAAGGATGGCTTAGGACGGGAGACGCTTTTCATCAGGATCCTGATGGTTCATTTTGGATTACTGGTCGGCTTGACGACATGTTTATTTCTGGTGGCGAAAATGTTCAGCCCATAGAAGTGGAGTCAGTCCTTATGCAACACGAGTCTTTGATCGATGTGGCAGTTGTCGGAGTCCCTGATCCTGAATGGGGACATGTATGCACTGCCTTTGTAGTTGTCGCTCATGAGATTGACATTCGCGAAATTGATAGCTTCTGTATTCACCATCCAGATCTAGCGAATTTTAAGAGGCCCAAGCGGTACGTAATCGTTGACTCAATCCCACGAAATACTCTTGGAAAAGCGATTAGGCACGAGTTGAGAAATGCTCTAATTGCGAATGAGCTGGAAGCATTTGATATCTAATGCATCTTCAACTTACGGGGCAAGAGTTTAATAGTGCGGTATCTTTTCGTCGCGATTTACACACATATCCGGAATTGCGTTTCTCCGAGTTCCGTACGAGTGAATTAATTGCGCGCGAACTGGAGCAATTGGGCCTTCTGGTGACAAGAGGCGTAGCGGGAACTGGAGTAGTTGCAGAGTGGAACAGCGGAAAACCGGGTCCACATGTGATGATCAGAGCAGATCTTGATGCACTACCGGTGCCTGATTTGAAAGACGTTGAATATCGATCGCTAAACCCAGGTGTGATGCATGCCTGTGGGCATGATGTACATATGACTGTTGTATTGTCGATTGCACGTCTCATTGCGAAAGTTCCATTAGATTCTGGTCGCGTTTCATTTCTTTTTCAGCCAGCCGAGGAGATTCCTTTCGGCGAGGCAAGTGGAGCTCAGGCTATTCTTGACTCCGGCGAATTTGATCGGTTGTCGCCAGATGTGGTTCTTGGTTTGCACTGTTGGCCAAACTTGGCGGCTGGGAGAATTGGAATTGACGAAAGAATAGCAATGGCTGCGAAAGACGCTTTTTCGATTGAGATTTTGGGAAGGGGTGCGCATGCCGCTACCCCAGAGTTAGGAATTGATTCAATATTGGTGGCCAGCCAACTAGTGTCAGGGTTACACCATTTGATTTCACGCCGGATCAACCCGGCTGATTCGACAGCTCTTAATGTGGGCACCATTCACGGTGGAAATAGTCAAAGTGTGCTGGCCAACCAGGTTGAGATTACGGGAACGATTCGCAGCATCATTCCTCAAAGTCGAGCTGAGCTCAGATCAGCTGTTGAGCTATTAGCGAAGGGGGCTGCGCTTAGTTCGGGCGCTTCTGTAAGAGTTACGTGGGCTAATGAGATGCCAGCAGTTCTAAACGATAAAGGCTTAGTAGCTTTGGCTGATGAAGTCTTTGGACGAATCTTGGGAAGAGAAAATGTGGTGCGTATCGCGGATCCGCCGATGACGACTGACGACTTTGCCCTCTACGCAGAGCGAGTGCCCAGCCTCTATATCAAGCTTGGTGTCGGGTCCGAAGAACCGCTACATTCGTCGAATTTTGATGTAGATGAAGAGTGCATAAGGCATGGAATCGAAGCCCTCTATGACCTGACTCAGGAGATTATCAATGCTTAAAATTCCTGTTGATGAGGCTTGACTCTTTTACTTAATGATGATTTAGTAAACATATAATTCTTATCGTGACTGAGAGGTATTGATGTCTCATACAAATGGCCAAGCAATCATTTCGATTTCGAATTTGGGGAAGATTTACGAGACTCCCACAAGCTCGGTTCACGCAATCTCCGATGTTTCATTCGATGTTGAAGCGGGAGAATTTGTCTCAGTTCTTGGCCCAAGTGGCTGCGGGAAGAGTACCCTCATGATGATTGCGGCTGGGTTACGAACGAAAACCAGCGGTGCCATCCAAGTTAACGGTCGAGATGTTGATGGCCCCATGGATGACATTGGCATTGTGTTCCAAAGAGATGTGCTGCTCGACTGGGCGAACGTAATTGATAACGTTATGTTCTCCATTGAGGCGCGTAAACTACCGACAAAGGAGTACCTACCGAACGCTAAGAGACTTCTGGACTCTGTTGGGTTGGCAGACTTTTATGAGGCTCGCCCATATGAGCTTTCAGGTGGTATGAGACAGCGAGTTTCAATCTGTAGAGCGCTTGTGCACGACCCTCAATTGCTTTTAATGGATGAACCCTTCGGAGCACTTGATGCACTCACTCGCGAACAAATGATGTTAGACCTGCAATCTGTATGGCTCCAGTCGAAAAAAACAGTGCTTTTCATCACTCACAGCATCCAAGAAGCTGTCTTTCTTTCAGACAGAGTAATTGTCATGAGTCCTCGGCCGGGGACGATTGATCTTGATTTGCGGATAGATCTTCCGCGTCCCCGAAGTCTTCATATTATGGAAACTCCTAATTTCAATGCCTACATGCGCGAGATTCGTGAGACTTTTGAGGCGAGAGGAGTCATTACTCATGTCTAATGAAATGAATACCACAAATAAGAGTGAAATCTTAAAATTCAATTCGTTGCCAAAAGATGAAATACGCCAAATAAGTCTTGGCCATAGAATCTGGGGGAAAACTCAGGGATTTATTTATCCCTTTCTGACCCTCTTCATGCTGCTGGTCGTTACCGAAACTATTGTTCGCGTCTTTCACATTCGCAATTTCATTTTGCCAGCGCCAACTAAAATATTTGAGACTTTATTTCAAAGCTGGCCATACCTTTGGACAAATGCTAAACCCACACTTTTTGTAGTCATAGTTGGATTTACAATGAGCCTTTGTACGGCCGTACCTATAGGAATTCTTATCGCTAGTTCTAAAGTAATGGAGAAATTTGTTTACCCATTACTTGTAACAGCGCAAACTATACCTAAAATCGCATTGGCACCTATGCTAATTATTTGGTTTGGTTTCAGTATGACACCGAAACTCGTGATCACTGTGCTTATCTCTTTCTTTCCGATGGTTATTAATACTGTTGCTGGACTGAAGGGCGTTCCTCAGGAGATGTTGGATTTAGCTAGATCATCTCGAGCGAGTAAACTGACAACATTTAGAAAAATTAGGTGGCCTTTCGCGCTGCCCAGTGTTTTCGCTGGACTCAAGATCGCAATTACAATGGCGGTGATTGGAGCCATTGTCGGTGAGTACATTGGAGCTGACAAGGGCCTGGGCTTCGTCTTGATCGCTGCAGCTGGGCGGCTTGAGATGGATCTGGTTTTTGCGGCAGTTGTGATTTTGGTAGCCATTGGTATGAGTTCTTTTTATACGCTTACATTTATTGAACGAATTTCTATTCCATGGCATGAGTCAATCCGTAAGGAAAACAGAGGTCATTAACTGATGACTTTATGGCACGACTCGCTGGTTTTAGAACCGAAAGGTTCCGGTCATTTTAAAGCCGAAATTAGTGATGCTTGGAATTCAGGCAGTCAACCCAACGGTGGTTACTTGGCTGCGCTAGCGTTGAATGCCATGTCGCTTAATACTCCATTCCCGGATGCAGTTGCATCGAGCGCCTTCTATCTATCGGCAGCTACAGTCGGCGAAGCCGACATAGAGGTAAAAGAGCTAAGGGTTGGTAGGACTACTGCCAGCTATGAGGCGAGCATTACTCAAGGTAAATTGCGGACCCGAGTGACAGCAACTTTCGCTGAGTTAGGAAGCACATCGAACGGAATCGAATTCAAAAGCGATCTTCCTCCCACTTTATCCCCGAGAGAAGAGTGCGTCCGCTTTCCTCATAAGTTAGAGAGTGGAGTTCCACTTCGCATTAGTGAACATGTTGAGATGCTGATTAACCCAAATACTGATGTGGAGAACGCGCAAATGTTACAAACTGCGTGGTGGAGATTTGCCGATGGAGCCGATCCAGATGGCCTATCTGCTGTGCTGGCGGTAGATTCATTCATTCCAGTTGTTTTTGCTCTTGGCGTTGGCACCTGGTGTCCCACGCTTGAGCTGAGCACTCATTTGAGAGCCAGACCAGCGCCTGGATGGCTTCGGGTGCAGCGAAGAACCAGACTTCTGAGCCAAGGTTTTTTTGAGGAAGATGCCTCGGTGTGGGATAGCAATGATGTTTTAGTGATGCAATCACGCCAACTCGCAAAAATGGGCGTCTGATAATGCCAGCTATCGCAATTGTCGGTGCCACAGTTCTTGCAGGTGCCGAACTTGAGCCAATTGATGACGCAATAGTGATATTTGACGAAGTTATTCGGGCAGTAGGAAAAAAAAGTGAAGTCGTCATTCCACGGGATGCTGAGATAATAGAGTGCAATGGCCGAACTCTTCTCCCCGGCTTGATTGACACCCACGTTCACACTCAATTACATCCAGTGCGTCGTCTTATCTCTGGTGGGCTGACAACAGTCCGAGATCTTGGTTGGGCGCCCGACGTCGTGCTGCCTTTTGCAAAGCGATCTGAAAGTTGGGGCGTACAAGGCCCATTGGTTTTAGCAGTTGGGCCAATTATCACCGAGCCAGATGGATACCCGACCCATGCTCATTGGCACGGTGCTCAGATCACTGCTCATCAATTGCGATCTGCGAGTGAAGCTCGAGACATTGTGCGAGTACTTGTGAGCCAGGGTGCATGGGGGATCAAGTTTGCCGTAGATGATCGACGTGGTCCGACCCTTCCAAGCAGCGTTCTTTCTGCACTGATTGACGAGGCGCACCATCTAAGAAAGAAAGTTACTGCCCATGTCGGTACAGTGGTCGAATTGAAGAAGGTGTTAGACGCTGGAGTAGACGAACTGGCTCACATGCTCATGGCAGATGAAAGAATTCCAGATGAGTTGATCAGCCAAATGGTCGATCAGGGTGTAGCAATCTCTTCATCTCTTATGTTTCGCGATGCTCATGATTATGCAACTGCGATCGATAACGCGGCGAGATTTCACGACCGTGGTGGAGTTCTCCTTTATGGAACAGATATTGGGAACGGAGGAGCAACTCCGTTGATCACTGGGCCGGTTCCAGGAGTAGAGGTTCGAGAATTCATCGCATTGACGCAGGCCGGACTAGAGCCACAAAGAGCGCTTATCTCAGCCACGAGTGCGGCGGCAGCCTGGCTGGGGCTGGAGGCTGTGGGGCAGGTAACTGTGGGGTTTAAGGCTGATCTTCTCTTGGTCCGGGGGGCGCCCCATGCGGAAATGAAGCACATTGGCAATATTGAGCAGGTCTGGAGATCCGGCGCCTCTGTTCTCTAAAAAGTGAGTCTGGCAAATACCTATTCTGCTATTGACATTGGGCATAAAAAAGATTTTACTAAACCATTAGTTAGTGTCTTTATGCCAGAAAACCCCTATCGCGAGGAGTTTGAATATGGAAAGTGTCCAACGAGCAAGTAGGCAAAATCGCTCCGCCAGAACCTTACTTAGTATCGGCGTTGCCCTCACCACAGTTCTAGCTATAAGTCCTTCTGTTTCCTCAGCCGCAGGTCAAGTGGCTGGCGGGGTGTGCCCCAAGGCGGGCCTCAAGGCCACCATCAATCGTGTTCCTTTTGCATGTGTGAAGAACGCGAAGACTAAGAAACTTACGTGGACCAAATCAGCCGCACCTGTGGCCGCAAAAACACCTGCTCCTGCAGCAGCTCCGGCAGCTCCGGCAGGACCTGCTGAGAAGCTCCCTTCTATGACCCCTGTTTCGCTTCGCCTCGACTGGACCTGGCTGCCGAATCACATTGCGTTTGGTTTCGGCAAGGAAAAGGGCATTTATGCAAAATACAACATCGATCTGACCATTAAAGAGGGTAAAGGCTCAGGTAGTTCGATCCTCCTAGCCCACAATGGTAATGACGATTTTGCATTCGCAAGCACCAGTGCCCTCTTTGTAAACCGAAGCAAGGGGTTGGATGTTCAAAACGTACTCTTGGTTCAACGCCAGAGCTCTATCGCTACTGTCTGCTACAAGACTGCGAACTTCAAAAAGGCAAAGGATCTCGAGGGTAAATCAATTTTGATGGCCACCGGATCCGATGCAGCAAACGTTTGGCCGGCTTTGTTGAAGGCAAATAATGTCGACGCCACCAAAATAGATGTTCAGATGGCTTCTTCATCAACCTATTTTGCTCTCTTCCAAGCGGGTAAAGCTGATTGTTACAACGGTCAATATGGCAACGACACTCTTCGTGCAAGCCTACTTGATCCTAAAATCGGTGCAGCTGTTAAGTGGGCCGATATGGGAGTTCCTGGACTCGGACACGGCATCGTTGCCAACGCAACGAATGTTAAAGAGAATCCAGCCCTCATGAAGGCCTTCGTTGCAGCAACCATCGAGGCTTGGACTTACACGTGTGCCAACACGACAGATGGCGGAGAATGGTATATTAAGAACTTCCCTCAGAATAATGCGGATGATTTCTGGAAGGGTTACACCCGTCTGAGTCTTCCAATCGAATGTGAGAAGATGCAACCAATCGGTCTTGATGATGGTCAGGTTCTTGGGACCACATCAGATGCCTACATCAATAAAGTTGTTCAGTTCCTCAAGGAGAATAACGCAATTACTGACGATATAAAGGGTGCATTCCTTTATCGCACAAATGCGTTTATTCCAGCGAAGAAGTAATACACAACCAGGGTAAGGATGAGTAGAAGTTACTCACGGGGTTCGGGGTTTCGCCACACAATTGTGGCGAAACCCCGAACTACTTAAGTCACTAGAAATCTTTGAATAAATGATTTGAGTAAGAGCTGATGTGAGAAGCTAAAGCGCTTCAGGTACTTGCGCCCACTGGTCAAGGACTTTTTGAATCTCATAGATTAATTCCAGCGGCTTATCAAGCATGATCGCGTGCCCAGAATCTCGGATTACTTTTACTGGCAGGACCGCGCCGAGCCTTTCTCGCATTAACTCGCCCATCTCCATCGGCACAAGACCATGCTCAGCGCGAAATATAGCTACCTGGCAACCTAATTGATGGAGATCACTTTCTGGGAGGAAGCCTTTTTTGGAAATATTTGGATCGAATTTCCATACCCAACCTCCAGAAACCTCGCGAATAGAGACGCTTGCTACGTAATCCTGCGCAAATGGCAATGTTGCTTGCTCGGGTATTGTCCGAAATCTTCCGACAATATCCTCTTTCGATTCATAAACTCTGAGGGCGCCAAACTGCTTTCCTTCCCCAGACCCGTCATTTTCGGGGGATATCTTTCTTACAGGTGAATCAATAGTGATCACACCAGCAATTTCACGTCCATAGTCGCGACCTGCCTTTAAACCAACAAGCCCTCCCATACTGTGTCCGATGATGATGGGGTTCTCCTTAACTCCTCCAGCGAGGGCAACTGCCATCAATTCTTCAGCCCAAAGATCGAGTGAGTAGGCGTCTCGATTTGCGCTATCTCCATGTCCCGAGAGATCAATTGCAAGCACTCGCTTATTGGGCGCGAGTAAGGGGGCGATGAAGTCCCACCACCTCGCGTGAGCGGCGCCACCATGGACAAGAATGAGGCCACCGTTACCAACCTCACCCCACGCTTGGGAATTGATCAACGCTCCTTGAACACTGACTCGATGAGACGTTGGCCTGGAATCTAGGGCCATGACGAACCAGCGCGGGGAGTGGACGAATCTATGTTCATGAAGAGAATTCCACAGTGAAGAAGTTTTACCTAAACCGATATTTATGCGAATTCGAATAGCCGATATCAAAATGTATTGTTAAGAGATATCCCTGGAAATTAAATGATAGTTTGACTAAACTAAAAAGAGTCTTTATACCGGATCTATTGAAAAAATTGAAAGGTTTGTTGATCATGGCTGATTTCAACGTCCCATCGACTGCACTACTCCTGATGGATTTTCAAAAATCAATCATCAATCGATTCGGTGAAGCAGGTACGGAACTCATGCCGAAGGTAGCCGCAGTAAAGAAGGCGGCAGAGGATGCGGGGATGCTTGTTATTCTCGTGCGAGTCGCTTTCAGGCCTGGTTATCCAGAGATCTCGGATAATAATGTTCGTTTTAGCGGTGTAAAGACTCGTGGTTTACTCACTGAGGATGACCCCGAAAGTAATTTCCACGAGGCATTGACGCCAAATTCTGGTCAATTAGTCGTCACAAAGAATCGGGTGAGTGCCTTCCACTCAACGTCACTGGAACAACTCTTAAATGTAAGAGAGATTAAGCACTTAGTTCTCGCTGGCGTAGCGACTAGTGGTTGTGTACTTTCCACTTTTGTTGATGGCTCAGATCGAGATTTTAAGATCTCCGTTATTGAAGATTGTTGCTTGGATGCTGATGCTGAGATCACCAACTTCTTGATGAAAAGGATCTTTGCTCCAAACTCAACGATACTTTCGAGTAAAGACTTCATTGCAAGTCTTTAAAACACTTATTTGAAGACTTTATATAGCTTCTCCGTAGTCTTAGCTACCTATTCTCGCGATTCCAAAAATTTGATCCAATTTTAAAGAACGGAACCCACGCGCCTTAATATTTCTCGTAAGGTCTCTTCGTTAGTAGCAAAGTTCAAGCGCACCCACGAATGAGTATCGATCACTGTGTGCTGGGAGTAGTCCGAGCCGGTGGCTAGTCGGACCTTGGCGTGCTCCAAGATGTACTCCGTTGCCTCTGGCGCAGCTCCCGCTTTGGTCAGAGAAAGATCAAGCCACGCTAAGTAGGTGGCCTCAGGTGCGTGGTACTTCACCTTGCCATCGAAAGTGTCCACCCACTCGTTGATAATTGCCCGGTTTGTAGCAAGTTGTTCGTTGAGATCATCAAGCCAATCGTCGCAATCGGTCCATGCAACGGCAGTGGCTATTTTGCCAAGAGTGTTTGGAGCGCCGAAGTAATCGATGGGAAGTGCCGAGATCTCATTCCAGAGCGCATCGGGACCGACGTGCATGATTGCAGTACGAGTACCTGCAATATTGAAACCTTTAGTTGCTGAAGTCGTTGTGATCGTTCGAGCAGCCGCGTCAGCGGATAATGAGGCAAATGGAATGTGTACGTGATCATCGAAAAGTAAGTCAGAGTGAATTTCATCGGAGAGTACTGGTATATCAAGTTCTTTTGCTGCATCAGCAAGTTCTGTCAATTCAACATGCGTAAATGCCCGACCGGTAGGATTCTGTGGGTTAATCACAATGATCATCTTGACGCCCTCGGCTTTAAGGCGAGCCGCAAGATTAGTGTTATCGCACTTCCAGCCCTCTTCAGTAAATTCCATCTGGAGAGGAACAATGCGTCGATTCATTTCCTCTATATTTACTAGGAAGTTGTTGTATGCCGGAACGTGAATGGCAATTCCGTCCCCTGGCTTCGTGGAGTGATGTAACACAATTTGTAATACTTGAATAAGATCGCTCAAAACTTTTGTCCGCTCAGGAATTGGTGCCCAGTCGTATAGACGCTTCATGCGACTCTCGAAAGCCACGATTACTGGATCAAGATCCCAGAAGGGATAGCCGAACTCTTCATCGCGGATCATTTCTTCCATGGCGCTCTTTATAGCCGGAGCAATACCGAAGTCCATATCCGCGACCCATGAGCAGAGAGTCTCGTTATCGTTATTTCCCCACTTGGTACGACGAGTTTTGCGAAGTGAACCGAGATTGATCGATTTGAATTGCGCAGCGAACTTTCCCATTATCTTTTCGCCTCCAGTGATCCGTCTGCTTCGGCGAGAATGACGTCTCGCAAAATTTCCATCTGCCCATGGTGTTGAGTGATTTCCTCGTATATATGTTGTAGCGCACCCGCTTGCGTTAACTCTTCTTCTGGGCCTTGGAAAGCCGCAGGTGGCTTGTCGCGAAGCGGAGCGCGCATGTCGGCATTGGCTACATATTCAGCCAACCGAGCCTTTGCTTCCAAGGTCCTTTGGAGGAGTGGGGCTACTGGGCCAAATGCCTTGAACTCTGCCGCTCGATCTCGCTCGATCACCAGCCCATTGACGAGATACCCACCCCAGAAATCACTTACTCCGATGGAGTGTGTAAGTAGGGCATAGGGGGAGTTGGCGCCTGGGAGGGAGGGAACCCTGTTGGCGAGGTCATCCCCGAGGCTCTCAACGATCGCAGCCATTCCATCGAAGGCGCGGTCAGCGAAGTAGAGAAACTCACTAGCCTCAAGCACGAAATCTCCTTCACTATGAGATTAACTCACTGAGTAGAGCCTATTGGGAAGTGACACTGGTGAGCAGAACTGTACGCTAAGTCGATGCGCAAAAAAATGTTAGGTATTAGCACCGCTTTTGGCCTCCTCTCCGTCCTTCTCCTCGGGTCTAATCTGGCCTCAGCAGACGAAACCGGATCCCTCTTTCAAGCGAGCACCAATTCCCGCGGAGTTTGGTTTGCTGATTCTAATAACGCTTTTGATGGTGGATTAGTGATGGTGAATTCCAGTGGCTCGGGAACACCGTGTGATGGCGGCTTTACTAATCCCAAGTGTGCACCAGCGACGAGCGATCTCACGGTCTACAACACTTTAGGTCTCTGTGATTCTAAAGTGAGTACTCCTTGTATTGAATCTGTTTATGCCCGTACTGATTCTTTGGAGTGGGTGAAAGGTGAGAGTGCTGGCGAACGCACGCCATCTTGGAATTTCTATGCCTTCGATTCCAAGCCGGAGTACGAACTTGCCGCAGCGCGCCGAAACAATCTTTTCACTTTTGCAGGTATTAAGAGTGACCATGGCAATCTCTTTGAAGTAAATCCCGTACTCATTCGTGGAATAAAGAAGGGTGTCGTACAGAAACCAAGTGTGCTCAATATGACGATTCAGGCGGTCTACACAGACCCCACCGAAGCAGCCCCGGGAACCTATCGTAGAGCTGCAAAGAATGGAGTGGAGGTTACCAAAGAGGGTAGTAGATGTATCGATGAGGGCTTTTATACGGAGAAGTGTTGGAAATATGACAATAACCCGTTAACTAATGAATTTAAGATTGCGCTTCGTCTTCCCACGGCACCAAGTGGATGGCTCAACGGCCGACTTTTCAATCCAAACGTCACATTCGAAGATGTGGCAGGTGCCTCAAGTCAACCGTTCCGACTCACGATTTCAGGAAGTCCAGTATCTACACCGCGACTGGCAAAAATGTACTTCTACGATATTCCAGCAGAGCGAACTGCTTGGGATAAAGTTCAAGGAATTTTCAATCTTCCTTGGTCTATCAAATATTCCGCCAGTCCTGGTCTTGGGCCCACAAACATCAATGAGTTTTCCGCTGCGGTGAAAGGTGATCCTGATCTCGATACCGCAACGGGCGTAGTCGATAAGTGGCTAGTAAGCATGAACTGGAATGGCGGTTATTCGGGCGAGCTTGGGAGTTGCGAACAAAAGGGTTTCCTCGGATATGTCGGCTCAAATGCACTTACGTACGCCTCAGAGCTTCCTGTATTCGACGCGCAGGTAGGGACTCTTAATTACCAAGTGGCTTCACCGCACTACATGCCCTCCGGGAGTGAATTTAATGGACTCTATGCGATGGTATTGAATCAGAAGTATGCGAAGTGTATTTGGAAACTTGGTGAGGGAAGCATTAGCGCCACAGTTTCGGTGCTCAGTGAAAGCGGACAAGCAAAGATAGCGACATCATCGGTAAAAATGGACGATGACTTCGTACGCTTCCAAGCGACTGGGTTTACTTTCTCGAAACCAACGCTGCAAGTGAAGTTGACTCAAGTAAAGCCTGTGAGCGCAACGCCTTCAAAGAGCGTACCTGCTCTAAAAAGTTCAACTATTACATGCATTAAAGGTAAGACCACAAAGAAGGTCACTGCGGTGAAGCCGAAGTGTCCGGCGGGTTATACGAAGAAGTAAGTTCCGAAGATTATTTGGATTGTCGTCAGATATGATTCTGACATGGTGAGTGCCGTGACTCCTCCAGGAATGCCTTCTAAGGAAGTACTCCTTCAGATAGGTATCGACCTTGGAATGCCACTTTCGGAAGAAGAATTAGAGATAGTTCTTGATTTGGTACCAGGTTTGCTTGATTCATATCTTCACCTCGCACAAGACCATGCGCTGATTTCTTCGAAAACAACGAGGAGCAAAGCGGGGAGTCCGCCAAACGAGAATCCGCACAACGCTTGGACGTGGCAATGCGCGATTTCTCCCACTTCAAAAGGCGTTCTCGACGGGGTCAAGGTAGTTATCAAAGACAACATTGCAGTAGCGGGCCTCCCCATGCGAGCGGGATCTAATGTCACCGACGGCTGGATCCCGGAATCGGACGCAACCGTTGTTACCTCGCTTCTGGAAAATGGTGCTGAGATCGTGGGCAAATCCCAATGCGAAGATCTCTGCATCAGTGGGGGTTCAATCACATCAAAGCCATTACCAGTGCATAACCCAGTGAGAATGAATTATTCGGCGGGTGGATCTTCTTCGGGGAGCGCCGTTTTAGTGGCCACTGGAGAGGTCGATCTAGCTCTAGGCGCCGATCAAGGCGGCTCTATTCGAATCCCCGCATCGCTCTGCGGAGTCATCGGCTTGAAGGCTACTTTTGGTGCGATTCCGTACTCGGGAGTGCTCGGACTTGAACCTTCGATCGATCACGTAGGTCCAATCGCTCGGGATATTGAGACCATTCACAACGCTCTGAAAGCGATGGTTACGTTCCACGAGAGCGATCCCCGACAGCGTCCATTCGTGAACGAGATCCAGGGACTTCAGAGCGCACTCAGTGAAACCCAACTCTTACCTTTTTCTCACTTAAGAGTTGCATTAATTACTGAAGGTTTTGACCTCACACGTGAAGGCGAGACAGAATTTCCCGGATCAGCTGCATCTGCCGAACTCGTAATGATGCAGGCACAAAAATTGATCGCCTTAGGTGCAACGGTAGATCTCATTTCGATTCCCGAGCATCGATTCGCGCAACATGTCTATCTTCCTATCCTGCTGGAAGGCGGAGCCCTCTCGCTTACTGCATTGAAATCGACGCTCTTCGGACAGGGATACAGCTTCACAGGGAATGTAGAGCGCGAGATCGTGCACGGTCTTTCAAGTAATGGAAGTTCAGCATCCCCCCTTACAAAATTAATCGCAATTGTGGGAAATCTATTCTTCGAAGAGACTGGAGGAGATTTCTACCGCTTGGCCAATATCTTGCGCAAGCAAGTATCTGATGCCTACGACAAAATTTTAGATGAATACGACGCTTTACTCTGCCCTACCACTGCTCCTGCTGGAATTGCAGTGGAGATGTCTGGAAATCCAAAGAATATTGGTCGCGAAACTTTTTCGTTCTATCAAAATTGTTGCGTCACCGATCTCACCGGGCATCCCTCAATTTCCGTACCTGCCGGAATGATTGATGGTTTGCCGGTAGGAGCTATGTTGACAGCCAAACACTTTGACGAGATGACGCTCTTACGAGCTGCCAAGATGTTTATTGATTCGACACGGGAGACTAATACTTGACCTTCTCCCATCCTGGTCGTGCCTGCCTACTCCCTGAAGTGGATTGATTGTCACGAGAGCGATAGACGATTGAAGGTCTAAAGAGGTAGCCCACGGGCGCGCTGAGAGAGTGGACTAAACGCGTGAAGGGCCAAATTATGAAGAGCGACATGGCTACTACGGCGTGGATTCGAAATGCCAGCGGGCTAGCCATCATGGATTCACCATTGGGGTTCAAGGTAAGAATTGAACGCACCCATGGACCAACTGTTTCACGATAATTATGTTCCTCGCCAATGATGCCCGCACTCGAAAGTGTTGCACTAGAGCCAGCCAACAATGTAGAGACAAGAAAAATGTACATTGTCTTATCATTTCGAGTGGTCGCGGCAAAGACCATGGCCGTTGTCCGACGTCGATAGATAAGAAGTGAGATTCCGAGCAAGGTGGCTATGCCAGCTCCGCCACCCATGGTGATTGCGCCAAGATGGTAAACCTCATGGCTGAGTCCTAATCTATCGGTGAATGTTTGGGGAATGAGAAGACCCACTACATGTCCACCAATCACCGCGAAGAGTCCTAAGTGAAAGAGTGGGCCTGCAATACGAAGCAACTTACCTTCATAAATTTGTGACGATCGTGTTGTCCAGTTGAATTTGTCATATTTGAAGCGCCACACCAGCCCCAACACGAAAGAGGCAAAAGCCATGTACGGCAATACGATCCAAAGCAAGATATTTGGGGAGCTCACCGATGTGCTCCCTCAAATGTTTTGCGTGATGAAAAAGGTTCGAGCGCTATAGAGACGGCGCCACTGAGGCCAACAAATTCTTTCGGGGGACCGGAGAGAGCCAAGGCCTTTGCGCGTTCCTCGATCTCCGCAGTGATCGTTGGAAGCGTGACTGTCACGCATTCGAGAATATGTCGATAGGGGGAATTTGCTTTGGTGAGAGCATCCAGAATCAGCGTAAGAGCAGCATGATGTTCGGCAAGAAGAAGCTCGCCTTCAACTGGATCTTGAAGAGCAGCGAACTCAAGTACCACAGCCAAGTGATCGGGCAACTCCTCGTCAGAGAGGGTCAATCCACAACGCTGATAGAGCTGCTTGAAATAGAGCAGCGCCATCCCTCTATTGCGGGTATCACCGTGTGTCCAAGAGGTGAGAAATAGCGAACACTTTCTTCGCATATCGAAAGTCTCCACATAATGCTTTTGGAGCTCGTGGAGGGTTAGCTCACTTACTTCATCAAAGAATGCAAGTAGTGGAGTGCGCAGATCTGCAGTAATTCCATCCGACAAGGCTTGGAGCGAATTAGCTTTGACGAAGAAGTTCTCTTCGGGATAGATAAGCGCAAAGGCGCAGACTGCCCGAGCTTTTTCTTTGCTCATTGTGTCTGCCTATCTTTCAATATATGGAAATTCTCGATCGTTACCGGTACGGGATTTCCTGAGGCTTGGCCAAAGGGTCCGTTTGAGTTGGCTCCAAGATCAACGTCGTCGAGTGAGCACCCCATGTTCTCAAGATCCTTGGCTTGTTCCGCGTGAGCGGCAGGTATGACATACCGATCCTCATATTTAGCGATAGCTAGGAGTCGGTACATTTCATAAATTGATTCTTGATCCATGCCAACGGCCTCAGGAATCTCGGGCCGTGGCTCTCGGCCTAAGTTGATATCTCGCATGTAGGAGCGCATTGCAGATAATTTACGCAAGGTGTTTTCAACTACCTCGATATCTCCAGCTGAGAAGAGCTCGGCAAGGTAGGCCAATGGAATTCGAAGTGCATTGATGGCTCCGAAGAGATTTCCCGCTTCCTCGCCGTCATGCCCAGTCTCGGTAAGCACATCGACAATGGGCGAGAGTGGAGGCACGTACCAAACCATTGGCATTGTTCGATACTCCGGATGAAGTGGTAGCGCGATTTTATAAACTTTGGCGAGTTTATAGACGGGAGAGTTCTGCGCTGCGATCAGCCAATCTTCTGGAATTCCGGAATCACGTGCAGCTTTCAAGACAGCTTCGTCGTTTGGTTCGAGTAGCAAATCTAATTGCGCTTGGTAAAGGTCTTTCTCATCTTCTACTGCGGCGGCTTCGGCAACTTTGTCAGCATCGTAGAGAAAGAGGCCTAAGTAGCGGAGCCGTCCTACGCAAGTCTCGGAACAGACCGTAGGAAGCCCGAGCTCTAATCTTGGGTAGCAGAGCGTACATTTCTCGGCCTTGCCAGTTTTGTGATTAAAGTAAATCTTCTTATAGGGGCAGGCAGAGACGCACATCCGCCAACCTCGGCATTGCTGCTGATCGACTAGCACGATGCCATCTTCTTCTCGCTTGTACATTGCTCCTGACGGGCAGGCAGCTACGCATGCGGGATTAAGGCAGTGTTCGCAGATTCGCGGAAGGTAGAACATGAACGTTTGTTCAAATGCCAGTTTCACCTTTGTGGTGACATCTTCAGCAAGTTTTTGAAGGATGGGATCCTTCTCAATATTGGCAGGTCCACCGCCCAGATCATCATCCCAGTTTGCCGACCATTCGATCTTCATTGGCTTTCCGGTGAGCAGAGACTTTGGACGCGCTACGGGCGTTTGTTGTCCTAGGGGAGCGGTAATCAAATTGTCGTACTCGTAGGTCCATGGCTCGTAGTAATCCTTAATATTGAGCATCTTTGGATTCGAGAAGATGGAAAGTAGGCGCCGAGCCTTGCTGCCTCCCTTAAGTTTGAGTCGACCTCGTGAATTCCGTATCCAGCCACCCTTGGCTTTCTCTTGATCTTCATATCGGCGTGGATACCCTTGGCCGGGACGCGTCTCGACATTGTTAAACCACGCGTATTCGAGACCAGTGCGATTAGTCCAAGCTTGTTTGCAAGTCACCGAGCAGGTATGGCATCCGATGCATTTATCCAGATTCATTACCATGCCCATTTGGGCCATAACTTTCATTAGTACTCCACATCTTGTGAACGTCGACGAATTACGGTGACTTCATCACGCTGGTTCCCGGTAGGTCCGAGATAGTTGAAGGCGAAAGTTAGCTGTGCATATCCGCCAATGAGATGTGTTGGCTTGAGGATGAGTCGAGTAAGCGAGTTGTGAATTCCGCCGCGCTTTCCAGAGGTTTCTGCTAAAGGAACATCAACCACACGGTCCTTAGCGTGATACATGAAGACTGTTCCTTTAGGCATACGGTGGGATACGCACGCACGAGCTACAACCACTCCATTTCGGTTGTATGCCTCGATCCACTCGTTATCAACGACACCTATAGCATCGGCATCCTCAACGCTCATCCATATTTCTTGACCGCCGCGCGAGAGCGAGAGCATGAAGAGGTTATCTTGATATTCAGAGTGAATTGACCACTTTGAATGTGGTGTTAAATACCGAACGGTCACTTCCTTCTCCAAACCCTCTGCTTGTGATCCGAAAATTCGATGCATATTCAGTGGAGGACGAAATATTGGTAGTTGCTCACCAAGTTCGGTCATCCAATCGTGGTCGATAAAGAAATGTTGACGACCTGTAAGTGTGTGCCATGGCTTGAGTCGCTCTACGTTGATCGCAAAGGCGGTGTATCGCCGACCACCGTGTTCTGAACCAGACCACTCGGGGCTAGTGATAACCGGCACTGGTCTTGCCTGGGTATCTGCGAAAGTAATTCTCTTTCCTTCGTTATCAAGTGCGAGATCCGTGAGCTTCTGTCCTGTGCGGAGCTCTAATGCTCGGAACCCTGCGACTGCCACCCTGCCATTTGTGGTTCCAGAGAGCGCCAGAATCGTTTCGCAGGCGTCTACGTCACGAGCAAGCGATGGACGCCCGGCGGCAATTCCATGGGAGATAACTCCGTTTGAGTGGCGGAGTAATTCAATTTCTGGAAGAACGGACACGGGCACACCCTTGGTGTTGGTGCCGAGTTGATCAACAAGTGGGCCTAAAGCGCCCATCTTTTCGCCGATTTGGCGATAGTCGCGCTTCACGACGATGAGTTTGGGCATTGTCACCCCTGGAATTGGCTCAATTTGGCCCTCTTTCCAATCAGCCACAATTCCACTTGGGTTAGCCATCGCATCAGGAGTGTCATGGATAAGCGGAACAACTACTAGATCTTCACGTTCGTCTAAATGGCCATGTGAAAGTTGAGCAACTTCTCGTCCGAGCATTTGAAAAATGTCGTAGTCAGTCTTGGTTTCCCATGGAGGTTTAATGGCTGGTGTGAATGCATGAACGAATGGATGCATATCTGTACTTGAGAGGTCATGCTTCTCATACCAAGTAGCGGCTGGGAGCAAAATATCTCCAAAGAGCCCTGTGCTCGTCATTCTAAAGTCGATGGAAACAAGTAAATCCAGCTTGCCCTCTGGTGCATTCTCGTGCCACTTCACATCGCGAGGACGGTTTCCTTCGTCGTTTTCCTCAGCGCGCACAGAGTTATCGGTGCCAAGTAAATGCTTGAGGAAGTACTCATTCCCCTTACTAGATGAGCCAAGAATATTAGCCCGCCACACAGTTAAGACTCGTGGCCAGTTCTCCTCTGCATCGGGGTCTTCGATAGCAAACTTGAGATCGCCACTCTTCAATTCGTTAACGACATGTTGCGCAGGCTCGATACTCAACTCACGTGCTTCATCTACTAGGTCGAGCGAATTTCGATTGAGTGAAGGGTATGAGGGCATCCAACCCATCCGCGCAGATTTTGCGAGAATGTCGACACCGGTCATACCGGCGAAACGCTCTTCACCGAGAGGCGTCGCCAAAAGTTCTGATTTAAGCGCGTCATAGCGCCATTGATCAGTCGATACATACCAAAAGGCAGTACCGATCATCTGGCGAGCTGGACGAGACCAATCAGCCCCAAAGGCGAGCTGCGCCCAACCCGTTACCGGACGGCACTTCTCTTGACCGACATAGTGCGCCCAGCCACCACCATTGACGCCTTGACATCCGGTGAGTGTGACGAGTGCGAGAAAAGTGCGATACATGGTGTCTGAGTGAAACCAATGATTAGTTCCTGCACCGAGAAGAATCATCGAACGGCCTTCAGATTCGTCTGCGTTTTGTGCAAATTCGCGAGCGATTCGAATAACTTGCTGCGCTGGAACGTTAGTAATTGTTTCTTGCCAAGCGGGTGTGTATGGAAGAGGATCTGTGTAATCGGTGGGCCACTCTCCTGGAAGCCCTTCGCGGCCTACTCCATATTGCGCCAACATGAGGTCAAAGACTGTGGTTACGTATCGGTCAGCGATGCGAATCGTTGGAACTCCGCGGTGTAGCACGCCACCACCCTCAGAATCCTCTTGACCCATATCAAAACGAGGCATAGCTACCTTTAAGGCCGTGGAGTTCGCTGAATTGATCAAAGTAAGTGTCGGGTCCACACCCTCGAGATCAAGATTCCACTTACCCATTGACTCGTCGTTATATCGATGTCCAAGCGACCCATTGGGCGTATACGTTTCGCCGGTAGCAGAATTGAGAACGACCGTCTTGAATTTTGCACCTTCAGAGGAATCGCTCAAGTCCGAAGCTACCAAGAATTTATCTGGAATCCATGCACCATCTTTTTCACGTAACGAAACGAGATATGGAAGATCTGTATATTTCTTCACATAGTTGGTAAACCTAGGTGTTTCTTTCTCAATGAAGAATTCTTTCAGAATAACGTGACCCATTGCCATGCCGAGGGCGCCATCGGTTCCTGGATGCGGAGCGACCCATTCGTCTGCAAACTTCGTATTGTCTGCATAGTCAGGACTGATGGCCACCACCTTCTGTCCCCGATAACGCGCTTCAGTCATGAAGTGCGCGTCGGGGGTGCGCGTGACGGGAACATTCGAGCCCCACATAATCAGATAGGAAGCGTTAAACCAATCCGCCGACTCAGGAACGTCAGTTTGATCGCCAAATACTTGAGGAGAGGCAACCGGGAGATCGGCATACCAGTCGTAGAAAGAGAGCATCGCTCCGCCAAGGAGAGAAATGAATCGCGCGCCAGCTGCATGGGATGCCATTGACATGGCGGGGATGGGGGAGAAGCCAAAGACTCGATCGGGACCATATTTCTTAATGGTGTGCACATGAGCGGCAGAGATAATTTCGGCTACCTCGCCCCAGCTAGCTCTCACTAAGCCACCTTTACCTCGGGCGCGATGATAAGTCTGACGCGAAACAGGGTTGTCGACCACATCAGCCCAAGCAAGTACTGGGTCGTGTAAGCGGTGCTTAGCCTCTCGATAGAGCTCGAGAAGAACACCACGAATGTAGGGGAATCGGATGCGGGTAGGTGAATAGGTATACCAAGAGAATGCTGCTCCTCGAGGACAACCTCGGGGTTCATACTCGGGGGAGTCCGGACCTACAGATGGATAATCTGTTTGCTGTGTCTCCCAGGTGATGATGCCGTCTTTTACATAGACCTTCCATGAGCATGAGCCGGTGCAATTAACTCCATGTGTGGAACGAACAACTTTGTCGTGGCTCCATCTATCACGGTAGAAGACATCGCCCTCACGACCTCCACTCTTGGTAATCGATCGAAGGTCGGAGGAAGTTTCACCTTTGGTGAAGAACCTACCTAAATTAACAAGTGAGTCTTCGAAATCATAGGTAGAAACTTTTGCTCTCATCATGAATTCATTATCTAGGGGAGGTACTCAGTGAAATAAGGGTCTAAAGACCCTACTTGAGCTGCGAAGGGAAGACGGGACTTAAGACCCTATTGGACGCAGAACGAGCCTTGAGAAACTGAATTCACTAAGACGAAGTGGAGGAATCATGGCACGCGGGGCTGGTCGAGTTCTCACTCTCTCGACATTTGCTTTTACGTTGATGTTCGCAGTCTGGCTCATGTTTGGTGTTCTAGGCATTCCGATACAGAAGGAATTTGGCCTTACAGATTCTCAATTAGCGTGGCTCTCCTCTGTTGCCATTCTCAATGGGGCTATCTGGCGACTTCTACTTGGCGTGCTCGCTGATCGAATTGGCGGAAAGCGTGTCACGGTAGTTATGTTGCTTCTGACTGCGATTCCTTCATATCTATTAGCACACATGACCCTCAATTATCACTGGCTATTAGTTCTTGCTTTTTTTGTGGGATTTGCAGGAAATCTATTTAGCGTCGGTATTGCTTGGAATTCGCATTGGTTTCCGAGGGAGCGTCAAGGGTTTGCCTTAGGTGTATTTGGCGCTGGGAATGTGGGCGCCTCTGCAACAAAATTTATCGGCCCTGCAGTCATTTCCGCCACTATTGGAACTTCTTACATCGGAGGAATTATCCCCGGTGGGTGGCGTTTCGTCCCCGCTCTCTACGCGGTGCTACTAGTCCTTACCGCCTTTGCCATCATGTTCCTCACTCCTGCAGACTCAATCAATATTCAACCTTCTCGCCCACTCCGAGAAATGTTTGCACCTTTGAAGTACATGCAAGTGTGGCGCTTTAGCTTCTACTACGTCATTGTCTTTGGCGCATACGTTGCGCTTGCCTCATGGATGCCAAAATATTATGTTTCGGTATACGGTTTAAACCTTCATGATGCAGCACTGCTCACCGCTCTCTTCATCTTCCCTGCCTCACTACTACGTCCACTCGGTGGCTATCTCTCCGACAAAATCGGAGCCCGACGGCTGATGTATGCCACGTTCATTTCGATGCTCGTATCGCTCGCCCTCTTGGCGGCACCATTTGGATACATAGTGCTCAACACTCCAGAGGGGGCAAAGTCGGTGTTGCCCTACCACCTTGGCGTACTTCCCTTCACGTTAATTCTCTTTGTAGTGGGATGCTCCATGGGAATAGGAAAAGCTGCAGTCTTTAAGCACATACCAGAGTATTTTCCCCATGACGTGGGGGCTGTCGGTGGCTTAGTGGGGACTCTCGGGGCACTTGGCGGATTCTTACTCCCACCGTTCTTTGTCTCTATGCGCGGTCTCACTGGATTGCCGCAGTCGACCTTTATCGTGCTCTTTCTGCTCACTCTTGTAGCAATACTGTGGATGCATTTCGTCATTGTCAAAATGCTCCATCAAGCATCACCTGATTTAGAGCATCGAATTGATTACCACCCAGTACAAACGAATGGAGTCTAAAATGTCCTCAACAGATCAAAGAAATCAAAAGAACTCGTCCGAATGGATTAAGGAATGGGATCCGAATGTTGACGGGCAGTGGGACTCGAGAATCTCTTGGAAAACTCTATGGATTACTACATATGCATTGACTCTTGGATTCATGAGTTGGTTTTTAGTTTCAGCATTAGCGCCCAAACTCAATAACCTTGGCTTCGACCTCAGCAAGAAGGAGCTTTACTGGCTGGCCGCTATGCCTGGCTTGGCAGGTGGCGGGCTTCGCCTCATCTGGATGTTCTTGCCTCCCATCTTGGGTACCCGCAAACTAGTTACTTTTTCAACAGCGCTCTTACTCTTGCCGCTTATTGGATGGTCCTTTGCCGTTCGCTCTCCGGCAACTCCCTACTTCGCATTAATGCTGCTGGCATTTCTCTCTGGCATTGGTGGGGGAATCTTCTCCGGCTTCATGCCGAGCACTTCGTATTTCTTTCCAAAATCTAAACAAGGTTTAGCGCTTGGCGTGCAGGCAGGAATCGGAAACTTTGGCGCAAGTGTTATCCAATTCTTTACACCCATTCTTGTTGGTTCGGCAATGTTCGGTGCGACGTTAGGAGCCCCTCAGCATTTTGTTGATAAAGCCAAAGGAATTAGTAAGGACGTTTGGTATCAGAATGCTGGTTTGATTTGGGTGCCATTTGTGCTGGTTGCTGTATTGATGGCTTGGAAGATGTTGCAGAGCGTTCCGGTGACATCCAGAGGGGTACGAGATCAACTAGACATCTTTCGGAACGAGGACACCTGGTTAATGACGTTGCTCTACATGATGACATTTGGAACGTTCTCTGGTCTTGCTGGCCAATTCGGGCTCCTTATTAAGAATCTCTATGGTGACTTTGCAAATGCGCCTGATCCGGTTAAGTACGCGTTCTTTGGCCCATTGGTCGGATCGGCGGCGCGCGTAATCAGTGGACCAGTTGCCGATCGCCTAGGCGGCGGAATTCTTACGTTCGTTTCGGGCCTAGGGATCGCAGGGTCTGCGTTATATACGTCGGGACAACTCTCACCTGGCACTAGCGATGACTTCATGAACTTCTTTTGGGGCATGATGGCGATCTTCTTCTTTGCTGGCGTAGGTAATGCGAGCACGTTCAAACAGATGCCGATGATCTTTCCACCCCGCCAAGCTGGGGGCGTCATTGGATGGACCGGAGCCATTGCTGCCTTTGGGCCCTTCATCTTTGGTGTCCTACTCTCCTTTGTAGCTCCACAGAGTTTCTTCGTCGGAGTAGGAGTCTTTGCCCTCGTAGGAGCTTTTGTAGCCTGGAAGTACTACGTGCGCCCCTCCGCATCGATGAGAAGTTAGTTAATAGTCACCATTGTGGGCAGACTGGGACTGTGAACGTGGACGATAATCGCTTAGTGGCGCTCTCTGATGCCGTGATGGATGTGGCGAGAGGAGAGGATCTCAAGACCTCGTTGAGGCGTCTCGTGGAGAACGCGGTTCTGATTGTCGACTGCATGTACGGCGCTCTCGGAGCGTTGGGTCTAGACGGAACTCTTGAAGAATTTACCTACGTGGGCATTAGCGAAGAAAGTGCCGACGAGATTGCCTCCTTTCCAGAAGGAAAGGGTCTTCTTGGTCATCTACTTGAGCATCCTCAGCCACTGCGCGTAAAGGAAATCCGAGAGCATCCAGCATCGGTGGGATTTCCTGAAGGTCATCCATCAATGGCTGGTTTTTTGGGTGTACCTATCAGAATTCGAGATGAGGTGTATGGAAGCCTCTATCTCACACAAAAGCGCAATGGAAAGGAATTCACTGAAGAAGATGAACAACTCGTTATTGTTTTAGCGTCGGCCGCCGGGGTCGCCATTGATAGTTACCGTGGGCATTTCGCACAGAGCCAAATGAGTGTGCTCGCGGAGCGAGAGAGGATCGCAAGAGATCTTCATGATTTGGTAATACAGAGACTCTTTGCTACTGGGATGATGTTGCAAACTCTAGGCAAGCGAAGCAGTTTGGCAGTTGATGACGCAGAAAGAGTTCAAGAGAGCGTCGACAATCTGGACCATACAATTTCGCAAATTAGGAATACTATTTTCGAGCTTCAAGCAGCTTTGCCGCTCTTGGATATTCGATCACAAGTCATGAGAGAGGTAGATGCGCTTCACTCAAGTGCAGGTTTCCAGATACGTTGCGAATTTGAAGGCCCAGTAAATGTCTTAGTGAGTCCTGAGCTTGCTGCTCATATTATTCCGGTAATCCGGGAACTGATTACTAACGCTATTCGTCATGCCGGAGCGACAGATATCTCGCTACTTCTTTCCACCAACAAAACTTACTGCGTGGTAACTGTTACCGATAATGGCAAGGGTTTTGTAGCAAGTCATCGCAAAAGTGGACTACTCAATTTGGAGAGTAGAGCCTTAGAGCGACAAGGCAGTTTTGAAATCTTTGGTATGGGATCGGCGGGAACTAAAGCTGTATGGCAGGGCAGTCTCTAATGCCTATCTACCCCGAGGCGGACTGCGAGACCGGCGGCTTGCGTTCTGCGCTCTAGTCCTAATTTGCGAAGTAAGGATGATACATAATTCTTGATGGTCTTCTCGGCCAAAAACATTGTGGATGCAATCTCGCGATTTGTCATACCTTGACCAATAAATTCCAAGACTCGTTGCTCTTGATCTGTCAGTTCATAGATTTCGCTCGCAGGATTATTATTCCTGCGTAGTCGTGAGGTGACTTCAGAAACTGATGCGGTGCTGAGCAGGGATTCACCCGATGCAACTTGACGGATAGCACCGAGTAATTCCAAATTCTTAATATCCTTGATGACGAAACCACTGGCGCCACCCAAAATGGCGCCGAGAAGTGCTTCGTCATCGGAGAACGAGGTCAGCATGAGTACCTTAACTTCAGAACAATTAGTCAGAATTTCTCGGCAGAGTTCTACACCGCTTCCATCTGGAAGGCGAACGTCAAGAACCGCGACATCAAAATCTAAAGTCTTAAAAGTTGCTTTAGCCTCAGCACAACTTCCTGCGCTACCGACAACAATGAGATCGTCTTCAAAGTTGATGAGATCGATTAAGCCTTTACGCACCAACTCGTGGTCATCCACAACAAAGACTCGCGTTGTCATGGTCTCCCTTCGCTGACGTTCTCGCGCAAGACCAAATTCTCGCGCTCTCTCGAAAGTTTAGCGAGGGCGTTGGCGACGGCTCTCGGGACGTGGGCGTGACTTTCCACTTGATTGGCCTGGGCGTCCACCGGGACGACCACCTGAAGCGCCGGGACGACCACCTGAAGCGCCGGGACGACCACTTGAATTGGAGCGACCCGCGGGGCGACCGCCACCTGAACGACGACCTTCGCTCTTATCTGCAAAGACCGGAGCAACCCATGGGGTGCCACTTGGCTCTTGTGCGCCGAAGAGGGAGTTGAGTTCAGGTGCATGTGGCTTCACGCGAACAAATGCTGCGTTAACGCCAGCACGAGTAGTGAGCCCGCGAATCGTCTTCTGTTGATTAGAAGTGGTGAGCGTGACAACTGTTCCTGACTCACCAGCACGTGCGGTACGTCCAGCACGGTGCAAGTAATCCTTAGGATCAGTGGGTGCATCTACGTGCACTACAAGTGAAATACCATCAACGTGAATACCGCGAGCGGCCACATCCGTTGCCACAAGTGCGTTAGTTTCACCGGACTTGAAGGCCGCAAGAGTACGCGTACGTACAGCTTGTGACTTTCCACCGTGAAGTGAACCCACGGGCACACCGCGATCTGCAAGCTTCTTAGCAAGCTTGTCAGCACCGTGTTGTGTGCGCACAAAGAGAATAGTGCGACCATCGCGAGCAGCAAGCTGCGTAGTGATTTTATCTTTATCGAGCGGATCGATAACAAGAACATGGTGATCCATGGTGTCAACAGATGCCTTGTCGGAATCTACTGAGTGCACCACTGGGTTACGAAGGTACTTGCGAACAAGTTGCTCAACTGGACCATCAAGAGTTGCGCTGAAAAGCAGGCGTTGGCCATTTGGCTTTGTTTGATCGAGGATTTCCTTCACGACTGGAAGGAAGCCCATGTCGACCATCTGATCGGCTTCATCAAGGATGACGATTTCAACATCTGAAAGACGTACTTCGCGTTGCTTGATCAAGTCCATGAGACGACCAGGGGTGGCAACCAGAATTGGGACCGCTTTGCGAAGTGCCTGGATTTGTTGTCCGTACGGCATACCGCCAGCGATGAGGCGTGAATCAAGACCCAGTGATTGGTTGAGTGGGCGCAAGGTGTCGTTGATCTGCATCGCGAGTTCACGAGTAGGAGCCAGGATCAGTGCGAGTGGTTGGTGTGCCTTAGCTTGGCGTCCAGCAAGGCGGGTGAGCATTGCGAGGCCGAAGGCAAGGGTCTTACCGGAGCCGGTCTGACCGCGACCGAGTACGTCCCGGCCAGCGATGGCATCGGGCAGGGTGGCAGTTTGGATGGGGAACGGTTCGAGGATCCCGCCGGCCTTGAGGACCTTTACGAGCGCAGGATTAACACCGAGTTTGAAGAATGACATGGACAAGTACACCTAACGGGACGACAAGCGCGTCCCGAAATGGCCCAACTTCGACCAAGATGTTGCCAAGACTCGCAAGTAAACGCACGAAGCGTTCAGGGAAGTTCTTTTGAAGCGGATGCTCCAACTGACCTAAGTCTACCGTGGCTTTGCGCTGCTCTTTACCAGCGTGTTTTACACGCACATTTTACGCTCGTGGCAGACTGCCCGCATGATCAATATTTGCCTCGCAGGAGCTACCGGTTGGACCGGAGTCGCCCTGGCTCACGCCATTCATGAAAGTTCAGATCTCAAGTTAATTTCTGCAGTTGCACGTAAAAGCGCAGGTGGGGATCTTGGTGAAGCACTCGGTGCGGGAAATTGGGGCGTTCCTGTGTTCGCTGATATTAACGATGCACTCGATGGTGTCGATGTAATGATCGAATACACCAGCCATGCAACCGTTAAGGCAAATACCTTGGCAGCTATCGCTCGTGGCGTCCATGTGATTGTGGGTTCTTCGGGACTTACCGGCGCTGACTACGACCAAGTCGATGAAGCGGCGAAGAAAGCTGGAGTTGGAGTTGTGGGTTCCGGAAACTTTGCAATCACGGCAGCGTTGGCACAAGCAGCAGCCGTGATGGTTGCAAAGCACCTTCCACAATGGGAAGTCATCGACTACGCAAGTTTCACGAAGCCTGATGTGCCGAGTGGTACTGCACGCGAATTAGCTGAAAAACTTAGCGCAGTACATCGCCCAGCGATCGGCGTCGAAGTTGCTGATATCGCTGGCCCAAAGGAAGCACGCGGCGCAGATATCGATGGCACCCGAGTGCACTCGATTCGCCAACCGAGTTTCGTTGTTTCCACTGAAGTAATTTTTGGTCTCCCGGAGCAACGTCTTTCTATTCGCTTTGATGCCGGGAGTTCTCCAGCACCTTATGTAGATGGCACGCTCCTTGCGGCGCGCGCAGTCATTAAACAAAAAGGTCTTATCCGCGGCTTAGATACCCTCCTTCTCCAGTAGAGGTCACGTCGATATGAGCTATATAGCCGTGATATTTACTTCTACTCGTCGCGATAGCGATCACGAGGAGTATGCGACATGGAGTCATCTCATGTCAGAAATGGTGAGAGAGATTCCAGGTTTTCTCGACTCTGACTCTTTCCGCGACCCGGAGACTCGGGAAGGCGTCACGATCGCTTATTTCGAAAATGAAGAAGCAGTAAAGACATGGCGCGAAGTCAGCGAGCATCAAGAAGCTCAGCAACTGGGTCGCGAAAAGTTCTACGGCGAGTACCGAGTTCGTATTGCTCGCGTGGAGCGCGAGTATGACTGGAAGCGACCGAACTAGAGCGCTGGGGTGAAGCCGAGTACTTCGCCGTAGAAAGTAAGTTCGCTCTCCAGGCTATCGATGATCGAAGTGGCCTTGATAAAACCATGTCCTTCGCCCTCGTAAGCAATGTAACGATGCTTGATTCCCTTGCGCACGCAGACATCTCTAAATGCTTCGGACTGTGCGGGCGGTACCACCTTGTCGTCGAGCCCCTGGAAGATGATCAGGGGAGCAGAGAGTCGCTCAGCATGTGTGATGGGCGACCGTTCCACATAGAGATCTTTTCGCTCGGGGTATGGCCCGATGAGAGAATCAAGGTAACGCGATTCGAAATCGTGAGTATCGGTAGCCAGGGTCTCGCAATCGGCAACGCCGTAATAAGAAGCTCCAGCCGCGAAGACATCACCCATCACGAGTGCGTTCAGCACAGTAAAGCCGCCGGCGCTGCCACCCTTGATCACTACTTTTGATTTATCTGCGGTGCCATCGGCTACCAGTGCATCAACGACAGAGAGGACGTCTTCGTAATCCATAATGCCCCATTGACCACGGAGGGCGTTGCGATATTCACGGCCATAACCAGTGGAGCCGCCGTAATTGACGTCGACCACAGCAATTCCACGCGAGGTGTAATAAGCGAAACTCAATTTGGCGGTAGCAGACACTTGCGAAGTTGGTCCGCCATGCGCAGTGACGAGCAAGGGCACTGCCCCACTTGCGGAGTACTCCGGATTCTGCGGCGGATGCAAGATCGCATGTACCAAACGTCCGTTTTTCCCTGGCACGGTTATTGCTCGTGGCGTGGTGAGGTATTCGGCAGAAACCGGCAGTGTGGTCTCCCAAATGGTGTTGACCACCTTTGCAGTTGCAAGATCGATTTCGACCAATGCTGTGGGCGACTTGGCGCCGCCGGCGATGATGTACGCCTTATCGCCATCGATTGATTGCGTCGCATTGAAGGCAGTAAACGGCGAAGCTACATCAGTACATGACTTGCTCTTCGGATCGACAATGACGACTCGCTGATTATCCGGAGTTCCGTGGATGGAGAGTAATCGCCCATCATCTAATACCGAAATAAACCGTTGGCCTATTTGCCACATCGGCATACCCCACTCGGCACTCTCTTCAACGATGTGCTCCTTGGCTCCATCGAGTGAGAGCTTCCAAATATTCCACCATCCCGAAGAATCCGAGATGTAGTAGAGCTCGCTGTTGTTTGCCCACTCGGGGGTCAGAATCGATTCCTCGGTGGATCCGGCGAGCGTGCGAATATTCGTTAATTCACCCTTAGAAATATCGGCTATGCGAAGTTCGGTTCCGTCCCAAGGCATTTGTGGGTGCTCCCACGCCATCCACGTGAGGTGCTTACCGTCAGGTGAGAGTCGTGGATGCATGTAAAAATGTGATGACGATTCAAGTACACGAAGTTTTCCGTAGAAATTAATGGCAACTAAATCGCGCTGGCAATCGTGTCCCTCCACAATTTCGCGAATGCACCAAATTTCATTCCCCACTTGAAGCATGCCGGCGTAACGATGCGAACGAGCCTCTTTCGGTTCTGGCGTAAGAGCGATGGGCTCACTATTTGCTTCAAGTAGATAGAGTCGTTGATCGCTCTTATTACAGAAGACCAACGCAGGAGAGCCACCCCGCTCGATCACGAGCCAACTCAAGCCGCCGTATTCCAAGATGGAACTTTTGGCATCCCATGGTGCCGGCAGGAAATCACCCTGGCGACTGACCACAACGCGCCGTCCACCCTCATGTGGCCTTATCTCGTCCCAATAGAGCTCCCCGTCGGCCACTTGTGTGTATCCGATACTGGTGGCAGCGCCAGCGAGCATGGCGGCAGAGAGTGGCGATTTCCAAGATCCAGGAATGGCTGAATTGTTCATTCGGTCATCATGTCGGATTAACGCCTCAATTGCCTAGGGATTCTCCACTTATCCAACTAAAATTCAAGCATGAAAAGAACAGCGCTCACAGCCGCCGTAATCACCTCTATGGCCCTGCTCGCTGGTTGTGCGTCATCCACTTCATCTAACGCCGACAGTGCAGCTGCCGACATGAAGATGGACCATAGCGCCATGCCAGTTCCATCTTTGGCTCCAGGCATGGCAACGGCGGCCCCGGGTGGCGGTTCTTTTCTCAATGAGAAGTTGCCGGCTGATGTGCTTGCCCTCCCGCTCTTTGATTCCACTGGTGAAGCATTCACATTGGCTGACTTCGCTGGAAAGTATGTGGTGATTACCAATTTCCTCACCTCGTGCCACGAGATTTGTCCGATGACTACGGTCAATATGCGCGACATTGCCCGCGCCCTATCTGCCGTTGGTCTCGCCAGCAAAGTTGCGGTGATGGAAGTATCCGTAGATGGCGAGCGTGATACCGCGCCCCGTCTTGCGGCATACCAAGCGCTCTTCAATGAGAAGAGTTGGATTATGGCCGGCGGGAGCACCCAATCGTTAGCTGCGCTGTGGAAGTACTTTGGTGCACCAGCCAAGAAAGAAGTATTTAGCGCAGCTGACATGGCAACGCTTCCGAAGGATTGGCAGACCGGCAAGAGTGATACCTACGACATGATGCACTCAGATCTGGTCATCATTCTCGGTCCAGATTCCACGTGGCGTTGGCTCGATCTTGGATCTCCAAAGACGTCCCAGGGTGATATCCCAGCGGCGCTCAAAGCGTATTTAACTGAGGATGGACAGAAGAACCTGGCGGCTCCGGAAGAGCCCACCTGGAGTGTAGGAGCGGTACTCGCCGCCATTACCCAACTCACATTTAATCTAGATAAGTAGGTTTCTCAGAGAGTTCACTCTGCGAAAGTTCACAGGGTGCCCTGAGAAACGAGACAGGCTCTACTCACCGTTCTCAGATTTTGAAATGTTCTCCTTACGTCATCGAAACCACCAGGGTTTCTTAGCAAAGGAGCAACCATGAGCATTCTTCAAGCATCAGCAATCGCGATCGTTCCGGTTGTCATCCTCTCTACCGTGCTCTACGCAAGCATTCACCGACTAGCTAAGCGTCCAGATTCTTACGAACTAGCGGCTTAATACATCCGGAACAAAAAAAGAGAGGGCGCTTCAGGGGCGCCCTCTCTTTTTCTTTTAGATTTATACAGCAGCGAATGAAGTGGTGATTGCACAAGCAACCGCCGAAATCGCCAGCCAGGTGAACCACGAACCTGCGGTACGTAAACGCCATGTCTCGTGAATGCCGGTAGAGGATCCGCGCTTTGTGCGGATTACGATACCGAGAGCTACGAAAGCACCGAGCACGTAGTGGAGCAGGTTGGCGCCGCCCAGGAAGAAGGCCATCGATGCGTATGCACCTTCAAAGCCACCTTCCTCAGCGAGCATGAATGGCATATGGGAAAGTTGATTCCATTGCATCACAAGGCCAATTGCTAGAACCACGAAAGAGATGATGGAAAGAATCCCCATGCTCTCGCGTCGCTTCTGCCCGAGGTTATGAGTGATGGCCGCGATGATAAATGGCAATGCCAACAACCAACCAGATGAAACAGTGAACGTGTGGCCATCGGCAGGAAGCCATCCATTGTTCACGTTCAAGTTACGTAGGTAGAAGTAGGAGAAGATCATCGAGAAGACGAAGGCACCGTCTGCCAGGATAATCAGACGAACGCCAAGGCGCTCGCGACGACCTACAACTTCAGGTGCATCATGATGCATTACGTGTTCGGTTGATGTGCTCATTTCTCACTCCTTCCGTAGCCGTATGGATCGCTTGTGACGACAGGTGCCTCATGGAAGTTTTCCAAGTAGATCGGGTAAGGGACCGTCCATTCGAGCGTCTTTGCACCCCATGGATTCATCGGAGCAATCTTGCCCTTACGCCATGAATGAACCACAGAGTAGAGAAGCACGATCATGCCGATTCCCACTAAGTACGCACCAATGGTGCTAATGAGATCCGAGGTAGCGAAGGCTTGCTCGTAATCAGCTACGCGACGAGGTTGTCCTTGTGAACCCGCGGCGAACATGCCGAGGAAGAGCACTTGGAAACCAATCTGCACCATCCAGAAGGAGATGTAGCCAGAACGCTCATCGAGCATGCGACCGGTCATCTTCGGGAACCAGTAAGCAAGACCGGCGATAGCTCCGGTAAGTGCAGCACCCATCAACGTGTAATGGAAGTGTGCCGTCACGAACATAGAACCGTGCAAGTAATCGTCAGCTGGCACATCTGAAAGGTAGATACCGGTGATGCCACCGATGAGGAAGTTCCAGATGAGGGCGTAAACGCCAAGCATCGGAAGTTTCATCCACGGTCTACCTCGCCAGATGGTGCCCAGTAAGACTAGGAAGAGCAGACCTGTCGGTATCGAAATCATTTCGGTAGTCACCATGAATGGACCGTTCAAGCTAGGCATCCATCCTGAGATGTACATATGGTGCGCCCAGACCAGCACGCTAAGCCCCACGATTCCCGCGAAGCCCACCACTGCGGTGGTGTACGAGAAGAGTGGTGAGCGAGCAAAGACCGGTGCGATTTCCATCAGGATGGCAACGCCTGGAATCAAGATGACGTATACCTCTGGGTGGCCCATGATCCAGAAGAGGTGCGCGTAGAGCCAACCGCTGCCACCGAACTCTGCATCGTAGAAATGTGTTCCGATCGTGCGATCGAAGCCGGCCATCATTTGCGAAGCCATGAACGAAGGGAAAGCTGGGATTGCCAGCGCCACGCTCATCGTTGCTCCGATAACGAAAATAGGAACTCGATTCCACTTCATACCCTTTGCGCGCATCGCTACAACGGTCGTAGTGATATTCGCACCGGCGATAGCAGAGGAGATTGCAAAGATGATGATGGTGACGATAAAGGCATTCATGCCGCCGCCGGCTTGCACGCTTAAGGGAGCGTAAGCAGTCCAGCCGGTAGGGATGCCACCGAAGAACCAGGCAGAGCAGAGCACTGGTATGGCAGTGAAGAGCAACCACCAGCTGAGCGCGTTAAGGCGAGGGAACGCCATATCGCGCGCACCGATCATGATTGGAAGAATGAAGTTACCGAATGGTCCGGTAGAAACGATGATCATTGCAACGATCATCGTGATGCCGTGAAGTCCGACGAGAGAGTTGTAAATCTCGGCGTTGACCCACTTGGAACCTGGAGTGATGAGGTTGGTACGAATCATCATTGCCATAGTTCCACCGGCACCAAGCATCACCATCACGCCGACGAGGTATTGGATACCTACGACTTTGTGATCAGTGCAGTAGCGGAAGTAGCGCGAGACGCCTTGGCCTTTACCTGCAAGGAAGAGTTGTTCTTCATC
>CAFBQA010000003.1_pt1 | contig 45987 bp, 52 predicted proteins | sample 7269861 | NCBI WGS metagenome assembly CAFBQA01 (sample SAMEA6814165, study PRJEB35770) | uncultured Actinomycetes bacterium | biome: Freshwater; feature: Freshwater reservoir; material: water | place: Czech Republic | collected 2017-06-27 | depth 30m m
AGCGATGTGCGCGCTATCGCGGCGATGCTCGACATTCGCCCGACTAAGACTTTGGGACAGAACTTTGTTATTGATGCAAACACCTGTCGACGAATAGTTCGCCTTGCTGGAGTGCAAGAAAGTGACCACGTATTGGAAGTGGGCCCTGGACTCGGCTCGCTTACGTTGGCGCTGCTATCGCAAGGTGCTCGCGTAACGGCAGTTGAAATCGATCAAGTGCTTGCGGGTGAGCTACCGAAGACAATTGAGAGATTTGCCGCTCCAGTTTTCAAGAATCTGCGAGTTATCACGGCGGACGCATTAAAGGTGACGAATGCAGAGGTCAGCGAGCCGACTCTGTTGGTTGCGAATTTGCCCTACAACGTTTCTGTGCCAGTTCTTCTCACCATGTTAGAAATATTTCCCACTATTCGTAGTGGGGTAGTGATGGTGCAGGCCGAAGTGGCAGACCGGCTCGTGGCTTCGCCAGGTGGAAAAGAGTATGGAATTCCCTCGCTCAAATTAGCGTGGTGGTCGCGCTCTGAAAAGGTGGGATCAGTAGGACCATCCGTCTTCTGGCCGGCGCCTCGAGTCGATTCTGGATTAGTCTCATTCACCAGAGTGGCGCCGCCGAAAAGTGCTGCTACTCGAGAAGAAGTTTTTGCAGTAATTGATCAAGCATTTGCGCAGAGGCGTAAGACCTTACGAGCGGCACTTTCGGGTTGGGCGGGGAGTGCTATCCGATCCGAAGAAATATTGCGCAGTGCCGGCGTATCGCCCCAAGCTCGCGGCGAAGAGCTTGAACTAGAGGCATTTATTCGCATCGCAGAAGCTGGCGCAGGAGAGGCGAAGGAATCCTCTAAGGTGTGAGCATGACTCTTGCTCGGGTAACTGCACGTGTGCCGGCCAAGATAAATCTTTCGCTTTCGGTGGGACCGCTTCGGCCTGATGGTTTCCATGAACTTGTCACGCTCTATCAAGCGATCGCACTCTTTGACGATGTCACGGTCACCTTAAAGCCTAAAGATGAACGATCCACTGTGGAAGTCAGCGGAGAGTATGCCAGCAGTGTTCCGCTAGACGAGAGCAACTTGGCATATCGCGCGGCTATGCGCGTCTTAGAAGCGTACGAGAACGATTCAGCCTTTGCTATCTCGATTCGGAAGTCGATTCCGGTGGCGGCTGGCCTCGCTGGAGGTAGCGCTGATGCGGCCGGTGCTTTATTAGCCATGGATACGCTGCTTGGCGGCCAACTTGGTAAGAATGAATTGCACTTGCTCGCTGCTGAACTGGGAAGTGATGTTCCCTTTGCACTTATCGGCAACATAGCGTTGGGGAGAGGTCGCGGCGAAGAAATCACTCCTGCGCTCTCACGCGGGGAATTTCATTGGGTTCTTGGAATATCCAATCAAGGACTCTCTACTCCCGCTGTTTACAAGGAATCGGATCGACTTCGTGAGGGCATGATCGTTTCCTCTCCCCGGATTTCAGAAAAATTGATGCATGCGCTGCTGTCAGGTGAGCCAGAGGAACTCGGTAAGAATCTCAGCAATGACTTGGCACCTGCAGCCCTCTCGCTTCGTCCTGGCTTACGTTTAGTTCTCGATATTGCTGCAGAGTATGCAGCCCTTGGTGCCATTGTTTCGGGATCAGGGCCGACGATTGCTATCTTGGCGCGCGATGAAGAACATTCTCTAGATATTGCAGTAGCGCTCACTGCAAGTGGAGTCGTTAATAACGTCGCTCGCGCTCTCGGTCCGGTTGCCGGCGCACGAATAATCGAATCAAAATGAATTTACTTAATCTCGAAAAAGTCTCCAAGGATTACGGCAAAGGTGCAGTACTAAATGCCATCCAATTAGGGATCTCCGCCGGTGAACGTATTGGAGTAGTGGGGCGCAATGGTGGTGGCAAATCCACTCTGCTTCGCGTGATGGCAGAAATTGAACCGCCAGATTCTGGTCGAGTCACTCATGAGAATTCCTTACGACTCGGATTTCTTCACCAGATAGATCGCGTGCCGGCCCATCTTTCACTCGGTGAATTTCTCTTTCCGGAAATGCGCGACCATGAATGGGCAAGTGATGGGCGTATTCGGGATATTTTGATTGGACTCTTTGGCGATCTTACAGAAATGGATCGCCCTCTCGATGCTCTTTCTGGAGGCGAACGCCGCCGCGTATCGCTAGCGCAACTATTGGTTGCTGACAACGACATCATATTTCTCGATGAACCTACGAACCATCTCGACGTTGAAGGTGTCGCATGGTTGGCGAATCACCTTCGCTCACGCACATCAATGGCGCTTGTAGTCGTCACACATGATCGTTGGTTCTTAGATGAAGTCTGCGATCAAACATGGGAGGTGATCAATGGTGATATTGAGGTGTACGACGGCGGATATTCCTCATATGTTCTTGCAAAAGCAGAACGCAACCGGCAAGCCTCAGTTGAAGAGGCGCGCAGGCAGAATCTCATCCGCAAAGAATTAGCGTGGCTACGCCGGGGCGCGCCAGCTCGAACGACCAAGCCAAAATTTCGCATTGATGCCGCAAATCAACTGATTGCAAACGAACCCATGCCGCGCAAGAGTGATGAGCTCCTCTCCTTCGCAGGTGCCCGACTCGGTAAGCGGGTTTTCGAATTACACGACATCGAATTGCGATTTGGTGAGCGAGTCTTGATTGACCGCCTCACACTCAATATTGGTCCTGGTGACCGCATGGGAATCATGGGACCCAATGGTGCGGGAAAAACTACCCTGTTGAAAATGCTGAACGGCACCATCAAAGTTTCAGCGGGACACGTACAAGTGGGTTCCACGGTGAAGATTGGATATCTCTCGCAGCAACTCGACGAACTAAACCCCGAGTGGCGAGTGTTGGAGGCCGTAGAAGATGTGGCACGTCACGTAGATCTTGGAAAAGGTAGGGAGCTTTCAGCCTCGCAACTCTGTGAGCGCCTTGGCTTTGGCTCCGACGCGCAATGGACTCCAGTACGCGATCTCTCTGGCGGGGAACGACGTCGACTTCAACTAACGCGCATTCTGATGGCCGGTCCCAACGTGCTCTTCCTCGATGAGCCCACGAATGATTTCGACGTGGAAACGCTCTCGTCACTCGAAGATCTACTCGATGGATTTGTAGGAACTTTACTTGTCGTTTCACATGACCGATATTTTTTAGAGCGGGTTTGCGACACCATGTTTGGTATTTTTGGAGATGGCACAAGCCATGACTTGCCGCGCGGCATTGACCAATACCTGGAAATCAGAAAAGAAATTGAAGCTAAGTCACCTAACACTTCGAGCTTGTCTATGGGACCTTTGGGAAGTGCCGCACCAAAGTCGGCAGCTGAGGAGCGTCTGGCTAAGAAAGAGCGCGAGAAAGTGGAGCGACAATTAGCTAAGTTAGATAAGGATCTTAAGCAAGTGCATCTCGATATGGCAGCAGCGAGCACCGATTACCCAAGGCTCGCCGCACTTACCGAAGAACTCCGTATCAAAGAGAAATCAGTCAATGAACTTGAAGAATTGTGGCTCACGCTCGCCGATTAGGAAAAAATCTACTCGGCTTCAGAAATATCATCTAGTGGGCTCAGCAAAGCGCTCAAAAGGACGGTCATTTCACGACGTTGGCGTTCATCCAAAGCACTCAGCAGTTCTTCTTCTCCTGAAAGCAATACTTCGAGTGCGGAGTCAACATGCTCCTTCCCGGCAGGGGTTAGCCGAACAAAGACCACGCGCTTATCGCTTTCGTGTGGGCGACGTTCGACTAAGCCCAGTTCGGTGAGCTTGTCGACGCGATTGGTCATCGTTCCACTTGTCACTAAATTTTCGGTGAGCAGTGTGCCGACTGAAAGTTCATACGGAGCGCCTGCCCGACGAAGTGCAGCGAGCACGTCAAAGGCCCAGGTCTCTAAGCCTTGGCTTTCAAAGGCGCTACGCCTGGCAATATCTAAGTGGCGCGCAATGCGGGTGATCCGGGAGAGAACCTCTAAAGCGGAGACATCAAGGTCGGGTCGTTCACGCTTCCAAGCGGCCACGATTTGATCCACTTGGTCTCGTGGCTCACTCCCTGGGGGCAACATGGTGTCACTCTACCGAGCGACTTTGCCCTCTCTCCATGAGCGGGCTTTCCCAAGTTCTGGTCAGAGCTTTCCCATTGTGAGACGAGCCACACCATGTTAGGTTTTCCTCAGATTTTTACCGCACGTAAGGCGTCGGAAGGTTCCGCTGCCTTACCTGTTTGATGGGAGCAGAATGGCTGTTGAGTCGTCCGGACATAGCGCGGGAAACCCCAGATTTTATGAGCTTATTGAGAACGCGCCAAAGACTGGAAAGAGCCCCACTATCTGGGCTTGGCCTCAAATTACTGAGTATCTCAAAGTTGCCGGTCAGCCAGTGCAAGGGCCTTGGCCCCCCCATCAGGAACGCCGCCCCGACCCAGATGCAGATTCGGGCCCGGTGGCAATCCGCGATCCTCAAAGTTAACTAAGAAGTAGATTCGCAGAGCTGAACCTGGAGGCGCTTACTGCGCCGCTGAAGAAAGTTTTCCCCTCAATATTGTTAGAAGGAAGGACTGAGATGTACCCACCAAGGTTCAATTACGAATCTCCGAAGAGTCTGGCAGAGGCGATTAGCCTGCTCACTGCTGGAGGTGGCGAAGCCAAGGTGCTAGCTGGTGGCCAAAGCTTGGTGCCCATGCTCAAGCTACGTTTTGCATCTCCCGAGATGTTGGTTGATATCAATAACATTCCCGGATTGAATTATGTTCGTCGCGACGCCGATGGCTCTATTCATATTGGTGCCCTCTGCCGTCACGAAGATCTAGAGAAGTCTGAGGTAATTGCTGAGCATCAACCGACTATCGCTGCAGCTGCGCCATTGGTCGCTGATCCCATCGTGCGCACTCGCGGAACTTTTGTCGGGTCTGTCTGCCACGCAGATCCACAAGGGGATTGGTCTGCAACCATGATTGCCCTTGACGGCCACATAGTTGCGCAGGGCCCCAATGGTAAACGCAACATTCCTGCTCGAGATTTCGTTACAGGTCCATTCCAAAACGCGTTAGCTTTCGACGAAATTGCCATTGAAGCGGTGATTCCGGCGCCGAAGGGTGATGTACATGGTGGTTATCTCAAGCTCGAACGACGTGTGGGTGACTTTGCTACTGCTGCAGTGGCAGTGGCATTAGAAACCTCAGGAGGAAAAGTTATTCGAGCTGGGATTGCTCTCACGGGGGTTGGTGGCCGCACCATTAATGCGAACGTAGCTGCTGATTCCCTGGTGGGAAGTGCGCTCACGATAGAAAGCATTACCCGTGCTGGTGAATTAGCCGCCGCCGCCGCTGAACCACGCAGTGATCACCGAGGAAGTGCATCGTATAAGCGTCACATCGTGAGTACCTTCTTGACCCGCATTCTCAACAACATCTCCGAGTCGACCGTAAAGGCAGCCTGATATGTCAAGTCTCTATGAAGAAATCTCCGCCCCACCTGCCGCTGGCGTTCCTGTTCGACGCGTCACGCTTAATGTCAATGGTCAGGATCGCACGGTAGATGTCGAGCCACGTCTCTTGCTGGCACATCTGCTTCGGCAGGGGTTGAAATTAACAGGTACGCATACTGGTTGCGACACCAGCAATTGTGGCGCTTGTACGGTCCTTTTTGATGGACGTCCGATCAAGAGCTGCACGATGTTCGCAGTCCAAGCTGATGGCCATGAAGTGCAAACCGTCGAAGGTCTTGCCACCCAGAGTTCCCTCCATCCCTTGCAGGAAGGTTTCAAAGAAGAACATGGTCTGCAATGTGGTTTCTGTACTCCAGGAATGATGATGGCGGCGAAAGCACTCCTAGAATCGAATCCCAACCCAACCGAAGATGAAATCCGTTGGGCAATTTCTGGAAATCTATGTCGTTGCACCGGCTACCAAAACATCGTTAAAGCAATTCTCTGGGCAGCGGAGAAAATGCGCGGAAGTTCCAACTGAGAGAGGCTGACGACATGGCATTAGATGAAATCAAAATTGGTGGAATGGGCGCAAGTCGCCGCCGAGTTGAAGATAACCGTTTTATACGTGGCAAGGGCAACTATGTTGATGACATAGTGCTTCCCGCCATGCTTCATATGGAGATCTTGCGTAGCCCCATGGCGCACGCGCGCATTAAGTCGATCGACGTCAGCAAGGCTTGGGAGATTCCAGGTGTGCGTCTCGTGCTTACTGGAGAGATGCTTGCCGCCCGTAACTTAGCGTGGATGCCGACGCTCTCTTATGACACACAAGCGGTAATGGCGATGGACAAAGTCCGTTTCCAAGGCCAAGAGGTTGCGGCGGTTATTGCAGACGATCCGTACATCGCCAAAGATGCTTGCGAAGCGATAAGAGTGGAGTACGAAGCGCTTCCAGTCATTGTCAATCCCATGCAAGCCATGGCACCTGGCGCGGCGTTGATTCGAGACGACAAAGAGAATCAGACAGATAACAAGGTATTTGATTGGGAAGTGGGAGATAGGGCTGGAGCTGATAAGGCTTTTGCCGAAGCTGACCTAATTTCTAAGATTGAGCTTCACTACCCTCGCTCGCACCCGTCGCCAATCGAGACCTGTGGTTCCATCGCTGACTTTGATCGCGCGACAGGAAAACTCACCGTTTATATGACAACGCAGGCGCCGCACATCATTCGGGCGGCAGTTGCCATGGTGGCCGAACTTCCAGAGCATATGATCCGCATCGTCTCTCCTGATCTTGGTGGCGGGTTTGGTAATAAGGTTCCCGTTTACCCAGGGTATGTCATTTCTATTCTGGCTTCGATCTTGACTGAGCGCCCAGTGAAGTGGATCGAAGATAAGACTGGAAATCTTATTTCCACTGGCTTTGGCCGAGATGTGTATCTTCAAGGTGAACTGGCTGTCCGCAAGGACGGAAAGATGCTTGGCGTTCGCATGCACACAATCTCTGATCACGGTGCTTTCTTTGCGGATGCCCAGCCAAGCAAATTCAAGATTGGCTTGATGCACTCAGCTTTTGCGTGTTATGACATCCCGGTAGCGCATCTCACTGCTACTGGAACATATACAAATAAAGCGCCGGGTGGAGTTGCCTATCGGTGCTCCTTCCGGGTCACCGAAGCCATGTTCTTCCAAGAGCGCATGGTGCAGGCGGCAGCCGATGATCTAGGAATGGATCAAGCAGAATTCCGTCGCATCAACTTTGTCAAGGATGACGATTTCCCACACCGCACTGCTTACGGTTTCCTTACCGATTCGGGTCAGTACGGAAAGTGTCTTGACGTGGGTCTTGAAGCTATTGACTACAAAAACTTCTTGGTGCAAAAAGAAGAAGCCAAGAAACGTGGTCGCCTACTAGGTATCGGTATTTCAACAATGACCGAGCCACTCGGTGCGGGCAACAGCCGCGAGTACGACATTCTTGGAATCAAGATGTTTGACTCAGCCGAACTTCGCGTTCACATGTCCGGTAAGGCGATTCTTCGGACGGGTGCTAAATCTCAAGGCCAAGGACACGAGACCACTTGGGCGCAGATCGTGGCGCACGAGTTAGGTATCCCAGCGGATGACATCGTGGTCGAAGAGGGCGATACCGACACTGCTCCGTTTGGTATGGGAACGTACGCATCCCGTAGCACCCCAGTAGCGGGCGCCGCGGTCGCCATGGTCTCTAGGAAGATTCGGGCGAAGGCACGCAAGATTGCTGCTCATCTTTTGGAAGTTTCTGAAGAAGATGTTGAGTGGGAGTTAGGCCGCTTCTATGTGCGCAGTTCACCTGATCGAGGAGTTACCATCCAAGATTGCGCGATGGCCGCTTACAGCAATATGCCAGATGGTATGGAACCAGGGCTTGAGAACAACGCTTACTACGATCCACCAAACTTGACGTGGCCGTTTGCGTGCTACATCTCGACGGTTGAGGTAGATCCAGAGACTGGTGTCTGGGATGTGCTGAAGGTCGTTGCCGTCGACGATTGCGGTGTGCGTATTAATCCGATGATTGTTGAAGGTCAAATCATGGGTGGTCTCACCGAGGCATACGCCATGGCCAGCATGCAATTCATTACTTATGACGTCGAAGGCAACTGTGTGGGTTCGAACTACATGGATTATCTGTTGCCTACCGCTTGGGAAACGCCAGGCTTTGAATTGCACGAAGTCGTTACCCCATGCCCACATCATCCAATCGGCGCCAAGGGCATTGGAGAGTGTGCCACCGTAGGTGGCCCCGCCTCCTTTGTTAATGCTGTGATGGATGCCCTCAGGGGCACGGGCGTGCGCAATATCGATATGCCGCTGCTGGCGGATCGTGTCTACGAAGCGATTCAGACTGGAAAAGATATTTCGGGCGCGCCACCGATAAAGACGGAGGAGTAATGAATTGCTTCATTTCCCCCACGACGTTCGCTAGGGAGGCGACATGCTGATCAAACAAACAGTTGATGTGTCTCAACCAATCGAGTCTGTCTGGGAGTTCTTCGGAGATATCCCTCAAGTAGCTGCATGTTTGCCGGGTGCCAATCTCAATGAGGAGGTAGGCGAAAATAAGTACCGGGGTGATGTGGTGATCAAGGCCGGTCCAGTCAAACTCGAGTTTGCTGGCCTGGCTGAGATTAAGGATCGTAACGATGCCACCAAAACAATCACCGTTGCGGCTTCTGGTGCGGACAAGAAGGGGCGCGGTGAAGCCTCTATGTTGCTTGGCGCCGTTCTCACACCTTCGGGTGGCGGCACCAGAGTAGATATCTCCCTCGATCTCACGATCTCTGGTGCGGCGGCTCAGTATGGTCGGGGCCTGGTCTCAGATGTCACCTCCGTTTTAGTGAGCCAATTTGCCGAAAGCATGCAGAATCGGCTCTCCGCGATCGCTCAAGGCCTAGATCCCAATGCAGTTGCTGGCGCAAAGCCTGCCAGCGGGTTAGCTATCGGCCTTCGAGCGCTTCGCATGGCGCTCGTGCGTGTCTTTAGCCGCTTCTTCCTTCCTTATCAACCACAACCAAGCCGATAGAGAGGAATTCTTATGACGCTTTGGGGAATCGGAAACATCATCCTTTTGGTGGTGATTGTTCCAGTACTTGTTGCACTTCTTAATCGTGTGCTCGCTGCGCTAGAACGCATTCGCGGCGCGGCAGATGATGCCCTCAATGGTGGAGTCGCTCTTATTGGTGAACTCAATACCACTCCTGAACTTCTGGCGGTTACCGATACCACCATCAAAGCAGTAGCAGACGGCGCCGTGCGCTACGCCGGTTCTGTTGCGAAGTTGTTGGGATAGGAGATAGAGATGCAAACAGCAGCAGTAGTAACTCTCATACTTGGGACGCTCATCATTGCAGCAGCAGCCCTAGGTCTCACTCGGGTGATCTTCCACTTGCGTGCGGTAGCTAAGACTCTCGATGCACTTGATGGCGGAGTGCAAGTCATTGTGGCAAAGACCAGCACGGTTCCAACGGTACTTCCGTCGGTCAATGCGAGTCTCAAGCCTGTCCGCGATTTCTGCGAAGCGATTTAGGGAGAGGGCATCATGAATCTCGCATCTGAATCCACCACTGGTTGGACGATTGGTTATGCAATAGGCATTGTCGTTGTATTAGTCGTCGTAGCTCTCGTAGTTCCTATCTTGTTACTCGCCAAGAAAATTGGCGGACAAGCAAGGAGCATCAATACTGGTCTCGAGGGTGCGGTTCATAACACCGCATCTCTTGCCGATTTGAATACAACTATCGAAGCAGCGACCGTGATCATCGCGGGCCTTCGCCGCGGACGAAATAAGTTAGGTGGTTGATCATGACTAATGGTTTAACTTCAACTCAAGAGCAACTCTGGTGGGGCGCGATCATCGCTGGATTTGTCGTGGTGTTAGCGGTCGCTGCGCTACTCACCATCCTTGTGCTCCTGGTTCGCACCATTGATCAACGCGTCACCCAGATCAAGGCTACTTTGGTGCAAGCCGAAGCAAATACCTCCGATGCCTCGCTCATCCAAACAGTGGGTGAAGGAGTAGATGGCGTGCTCGCAGAGGGTCTTGAACATCACCTCTTCCTCGGTCGTGTACTAGATAAGGTGCGCTCATGAATACCTTGATCCTGCTTACGGTAATCGACATTGTGCTGCTCATCGCGGGACTTGCTATCTACCTCTTTATCGTTGGCGCACAATTGACGAAAGTAGCTGGCAAATTAGAAGAGGCGGCAGATCTTGTCTGGAAGGTAAAGCAGAACGCCGAACCTATTGAATCTGGCGTAGAGCGCATCAACCGCACTGGCGGTGTAGTTGCCGGAGCTTTGCCGCTCTTGTACGGCATGGCTGAGGGGATTGTGGTGGGGGCTACTTACCAGCCAGATACCGAAGAACGTCCGCCAGCTCGCCCTGCTATGGGAACTCGGCGCTCACGCCAACTCGATGGAGTCGGATTTAAGTAGGCAACTCCTCTCACCAGTGTGATGGACAGGTCGATCCTTTGAGCCTGGCGCTAGCGTGATTAGGCGTTGGGATCTCTATCAGTGGTCAGTGGCCCGGTGGTGGTAGCCGAATACTCTCCGATCCACTCAGTTTTCCACGCCTGGTCGTACTTCTCTTCGTTACATGTAGGGCGATAGACGGCCATTAATTCTCGAGCGATCTGTTCTCGGTGGGATGGCAAGCCGCCAGGCACTTCGTAGATGCAAATATGGAGGTTCCACTTGCTTCCGGCTCTCTTTACCCAAGAAGGGGCATGCCGGTGTTTGAGGGGGAAACCTTCCTTGGATAAATCATCTCCATGACCGACATAGATGACGGCGAACTCTTGCGGTTTCTTTTCAGGATCCGGTCGACACATGATTGCGTAGACTGCAGGCAGTTGTGGCGCGGTCCAGCCGGTAAGAATACGCGGTCCCTCAAAAGGGTAGCCAGCCAGACTTCCGAGACGTATCACTCGTCGTCTTCCTCAAGATCATCGCTTTCACTAATTGTTTCTGCCTTTGTTACTGGCCACGACGGGAGTTGGGCGGTTGCTGCAGCGGAAGTAAAGAGCTCAATAGCTCTATCTACTGCTAGATCAGAATTTTCTGCCTCAACAATGATCTGAGCACCGTATGACATCGCCCCCACCCCACTGGCGATCCCGCTGTGGATCGCCACCGCATCGGCGAGTGCCACGACCTCTTCTATGGTGACTTCGCGATCACCTTCGGCAAGAATTGAAACACTGAACTTCATAGCGTCTTCCTATCGCAATTTTTCATCTGAGGGCGGTTAAAGTTGTACTGAATTCTTCAAGGCTTTTCAAATTATGTCCAGAAACAATTTCATCGATATACGGCTCTGCGACCATCATGCCTAGGGTAGTGGGGGCAAAGTCGCGGCTATCCCCTTTATGCGGATTCATCCAGACGATGCGGTAGCAGAGCCTGGAAAGTTTTTCCATGGCGTGAGCCAGCACCTCGGGTTCCCCTCTATCTAGCCCGTCTGAACAAATAACCACGATGGATCCTCTGCTCATTCCCCGGCGGCCCCACTGCCTAGTGAACATTTCAAGTGAGTCACCAATGCGTGTGCCACCATCCCAGTCGAAAACTAATCCCGCTGCCATGTTCATTGCTTCATCGGGGCGCCTTCTATCTAATGCCCGAGTAATGCGAGTCAGACGGGTACCGAAACAGAAGACCTCGACTCGGCTGGCTGCTCTCTGCGCAGAATAGGCAAACTGCAAAAGGTTTCGTGAATAGTCAGCCATGGATCCGGACACATCGAGAATCAGAACTAATGGCCGCAGTCGTAATCGACGCTTTGTGAAGTGGAGGTCGCGTGGCTCGCCATGGGCCCTCATCGTTTCTCGGACCATTCGTCTCATGCTGATGAGTGAACCCTTCGATGAGGCCATCTTTCGTCTTGTTTTCCTGCGCGGGGGAGTGAGTTTGATACTTGACATGATTCGCCGTAATGCTGCCAACTCTTCAGGTGTACAACTTGCAAATGTCTTATTGCGGAATAGTTCCGATGTTGAAGCTTGCAGCCCCATGCGAAGCTCTTCTTCTGCCGTTCCGGGGGAGCCGCTCTCTGGTGCAGGGATATCGATGACAGCTTGCGCGCTCGAGGAGGCCTTGATTTTAAGTCGATTCTCGCTCTTAAACTCAGCTTTTTCATCGAGAAAAAATGATCTAAAGACATTGTCATAAAGTGGAATATGGTCACGCTTACTCACGAGCGTGCTTCGTCCAGCCCAGTAAACATCTAAAATATCGGAAGGATTGAGCTCGGCAATTGCACTGCAGTAAGCCATGACATCGTCAGAACCAATAGGTAATCCAACGTTTCTTAGTTCATGTCCAAATTCGGTAAAAAGTGTGATGAAGCCAGCGTCATCAGACACTGGAGACAACCTCTTGAATATTGGTGCGAACTAATTCAAGATCATCTCGATCCTTCACAATCGAGCCCAGAGTGTCATCTGCGCTCTGAGCAGTTAATTCGTCGGCACCCAGCGCGTCGAGCGCAGCCACCCAGTCGAGAGTTTCGGAGACGCCAGGAGGCTTGGCCAATTCCATGTCCCGCAAGCGGTTGACAGCAGCGACCACTCTATTGGCCATCTTCTCTGAAACATCAGGTATACGTGCCTGAATGATTTCAACTTCGCGGGCCGGGTCTGGAAAACCAATCCAGTTATAGAGGCAGCGCCGTTTCAATGCATCGTGTAATTCTCGGGTGCGGTTAGACGTGAGAATGACGATGGGGCGCGACTGCGCTTTAATGGTGCCGATTTCTGGAATAGTGATCTGAAAATCAGAGAGAAGTTCGAGCAGAAACGCCTCAAACTCATCGTCAGCCCTATCCACTTCGTCAATCAGTAGCACGCACTGATCTCCGGCTCTGATTGCTTCTAGTAACGGCCGCTCTAACAAGAATTTTGCACTAAATAGTTTGTCGACGGCATCTTCTTTCATTTCGCTCTCAGAGAGTGCGCGAATCTGCAGCATTTGGCGCGCGTAATCCCATTCGTAGAGAGCTTGGTTTGTGTCGATGCCTTCATAGCATTGCAAGCGCACTAATTTTCGGCCAAAGAGTGAGGCAAGTGTTTTAGCTAATTCAGTCTTCCCCACTCCCACTTCTCCCTCGAGGAGCAGCGGCCGTCCGAGCGTGAGGGCAATGTAGAGGGCGGTTGAGAGACCGCGATCAGCTATATATCCGTCGGAACGCAGGACATCGGTGAGTTCTTGAACAGAAGAAGGCAAGGCACGTGAAGCGTGGTTATCTAGCGTCACGGTAATTCCGGTGCGTTAACGAGTCTCGACGGGGCCAAGCACAAGGTCACGAATTGAGCCACCAGAGGTGTTTAATTTTCCTTCGCGGGCAAGCTTCTCGCGCCAGGCCACTCGAATGTCGGCGCCCTCTTCGGCATAACCATCGAAGGTAATACCAGCCATGTTTTTGCAGACCTTATTTGGGTTGCAATCTTCATCAAGGGCCACTACTGGATCCCCTTGGGCCTCCCACATTGAACGCAGTGTGGCACGCGCATTCTCGGCTTCTAGCGCCATATAGACAACCCTTTCGAGGAGTAAAATAAGCACATATGTGCACCTTAAGACTCCCAAAGATTAGCACCTCTGCGGAGCTGAGTCTCCTTGAAAACAAGGGCGATTAGGGCGCTCTGATGGCTTCAATGGCTTGCGCCAAGATCGATATTGCGATCTCGGCTGGCGAGGTAGCTCCGATGTTTACTCCAGCGGGGCCGTGGACTCTGGAGATCTCGGTGATCCCTCGGTAAGCCAACCAATCGGCCCTATTCTGTTGCATTTTCTGAGAGCCGAGCGCTCCGATGTACCCAGCATCGCTCTCCAGTGCGGCGGCCAGTGACATGCTGGAGGATTCGACGTCGTGGCCCATAATCACGGCGGCATCGATGCTTGCAAGATCTGCCATTAACCCAGTTGCTTGGTCGACCGCCTGCGCCATGACGACTCGCCAACCTAGCAACCGAGCATTTTCGGCTAGTGCCTCCGCGATGGGACCACCACCAGCAATGGCTAATTTAGTTACGGGATACATAATTGTGATGATCTTCTCCCCTGTAATGACAGTGCGAGAACTTCCCTTGCGAAAGAGTTCAGAAACTTCATCGTCAGATTCAGAAATATTATCTCTGGTGAATAAGACAGTGTCATGAATGAGATCGCCGTCTAAATTGCAGATCAGAGCGAGTGGTTCTCTTGATAAAAGTGCTGGCCATAATTGGGCAGGTAATTCGGCAGCGGGCGTGAGAACGCAGCGAGCGCTTCCACCTAGAGGTAGGCCAGCGATGAGCGCACCCACTTCACTTACATTGATGGAAAATACTCGTCCTTGGATGAGGTGTCGGCTGGCAAAATCGATGAGATCTCCATCGATTGCCCCAGAGAGCAGATTCCCGATCCGACCGCCCCCAGGCGTGAGTGCCAAGGCCTCATTCGGCTCGCCCAGCGGGAGGCCGTCAGATGAGATCACCCACGCCACATCTGCTCGGGTCTGCGCCCGTAGGCAGGAAGTAACACTGAGGGCAATTCCATACATGTAGCCATGGTAGGGGCGACTCCCAGGCGCTGTCGCGGTGGGCCGAATCTTCCATAGATTTCCAGAATCTCTCGAAAATAGGGCAGAATTCAGGTTCCGCCATTGTGTAGTGGCTAGCACGACGGCCTTTGAAGCCGTAAGTCCAGGATCGATACCTGGTGGCGGAGCGCAGGAACCCGCCGAAGAGAGGGGACCTTAGTAGTGCCCATAGTGCAGGCAAGCGCGCTGATCTTGGCAGCCGGTGAAGGTACCCGGATGAACTCTGCCACTCCCAAAGTGCTCCATGGCGTCCTTGGGAAATCGATGGTGGAACGCGTCCTCGATGCCTTGCCGCCAACCAAAGCCACCGTGGTTGTGGTCGGCTCGGGCCGCGAAGCCGTTGAAAAAGAGCTAGCGCGCATTGCGCCGAATGTTTCCACTGTCTTTCAAGCAGAGCGGGGTGGGACTGGGCATGCGACCCGTCTTGCAATGCCAGCATTTGCAGGACTTGCTGATGATGATGTCATTCTCGTTCTTGGTTCTGATACGCCACTGTTACGTCGTGAAAGCCTTACCGATTTCATTGCACAATCACTGGGGGCGGCTGCAGCGGTGATGACTGCTCATGTTCCAGAACCATTTGGCTACGGAAGAATTATTCGAGATAGCGCTCAGGAATTTACTTCGATCGTGGAAGAGAAAGATGCAAACGAAGCAGAGCGAAAGATTTCAGAGATTAATTCTGGTATCTATCTTTTTCAAAAAGGTGCACTCATTTCTGCGCTGGCACAACTCTCACGCGATAACGCACAGGGGGAGGAGTACCTCACGGATGTTATTTCTATCCTCAAGGGTGAAGGCAAGGCAGTAGCCGCCTTCTCAATTAACGATTTCCGTGAAATCCTTGGGGTCAATGACCGGGGTCAATTAAGCGAATGTGGGGCTATCTTGCGAAATCGCATTAATGACGAATTGATGAAGGCCGGGGTCACCATCGTTGATCCAGCCAGCACCTGGGTGGAAGAGGGTGTGGAGATCGCAGCCGACGTGACCCTCTTGCCGGGAACGTGGCTGACAGGCACGACCAAGATTTCAAGCGGTGCGGTGGTGGGGCCGCGAGCCACTTTGCACTCCTGCACCGTCGAAGCCGGCGCCCAGGTGAGTGAATCCACCTGCGACCAGGCATACATCGGCGAGGGCGCCACGGTGGGTCCCTACACATATTTAAGGCCAGGTACGGTCCTTGGACCGCGATCAAAGGCGGGGGCCTTTGTCGAGATCAAGAACTCCACCGTTGGCCCGGACTCGAAGGTGCCGCACCTCTCTTATGTGGGGGATGCCCAAATTGGCGAAGGTTCAAATATCGGCGCAGCCACCGTCTTCGTCAATTACGACGGGGTGGCCAAACACCGGACTGAGATCGGCGATTACGTGCGAATCGGAAGTGACACCATGCTGGTGGCCCCCGTTACGATTGGGGACGGCGCCTACACCGCAGCTGGCTCCGTCATCACCGAGGATGTGCCCGCTGGAGCTATGGGCGTGGGTCGGGCAAAGCAGCGAAATGTCTTGGATTGGGTCCTTCGTAAGCGCCCAGGAAGTAAGAGCGCGGACGCCGCGTCGCGTGCTCGCGAATAGGACGTAGGAGAGGGTACGGTCTAACTATCCGAATGATGAAGCCGGTGGAGGGAGATTGATGGGCGAAATCAGGTTATCTTCCGAAAAGCGTCTCCGACTCTTCACTGGTCGAGGTTACCCGGAACTAGCTCAAGAAGTCGCTGATCAATTAGGAATTCCGCTCACCCCCACCTCTGCATACGATTTTGCAAATGGAGAGATTTTCGTTCGATTCGAAGAGAGCGTTCGCGGTTGCGATGCCTTCGTCATTCAGAGCCATACTGAACCATTAAATAAGCAGATCATGGAACAGCTCATCATGGTCGATGCTCTCAAACGTGCTTCCGCAAAGCGCATCACCGTAGTAGTTCCGTTCTATGGATATGCGCGCCAAGATAAAAAGCATCGCGGGCGTGAACCAATCTCAGCTCGCCTAATCGCTGATCTTTTTAAGACTGCTGGTGCTGATCGCTTGATGACAGTCGATCTTCATACCGCTCAAATTCAAGGTTTCTTCGATGGCCCAGTAGATCACCTTTTTGCGCTCCCATTGCTCACTAATTACGTGGGCAGCAAGGTAGATCGTTCACGCCTCACCATTGTTTCGCCCGACTCGGGTCGAGTACGCGTTGCCGAACGATGGAGTGATCTGCTCGGCGGTTGCCCTATCGCCTTCATTCACAAGACTCGCGATCCACTCATTCCTAACGAAGCAGTGGTAGGTCGAGTCGTCGGTGATGTGGCTGGTCGAACATGCGTTGTTATCGACGACATGATTGACACCGCAGGCACAATCACTAAAGCTGTAGATGCACTCATCGATGCTGGCGCGACTGAAGTTTTAGTGGCTGCCACTCACGCGGTGCTCTCCGGACCAGCCGTTGAGCGCCTGAAGAGTTCAAAGGTGGCAGAAGTGGTCATCACCAATACGTTGCCCACCTCAGATGCCAATAAGTTCGACAAGCTTACGATTCTCTCAATCGCTCCTCTCCTAGCCCGGGCGATCAAAGAGGTCTTCGAGGATGGCTCGGTCACTTCACTCTTCGATGGCCACTCCTAGCCACTGTTAGCCACTGCTAGCCACTCCGATTGATCTCCTGAAGCCTGGCGAAACACCCAGATTTCTCTCATGCCCCCGCCTGGGGTAAGTTTTGCAACGCTCCGGCGAGGGGGTTTACCCCGTAATCGACGAGATCCCTCCTGGTGCGCTTATTGTCACCGAATTGAAGGAGAGATCAGATGGCTGAAATCAGCATCGCCGCCACCGTCCGTAATGAATTTGGCAAGGGCGCCGCACGCCGTGCCCGTCGCGATGGTCTCGTGCCCGCTGTGATCTACGGCCACGGCAGCACCCCACGCCACGTCACTCTCCCAGCACACCAACTCATGTTGGCGCTTAAGGCTCATAACGTTTTGCTCGATCTTCAACTTGAAGGTGGCGCGCAATTGGTGCTTCCCAAGTCGGTAGTACGTCACGCCATCAAGAACTCCATTGAGCACGTGGACTTCATTGAGGTACGCCGCGGAGAAAAGGTTGTCATCGACATTGCGGTGCACACTGCGGGCGATGCAGATCGCGATGGCATTTTGGAACACGTCAACAACACTATCTCGGTGCGCGCTGAGGCGACTGCAATTCCTAGCGAACTCATTCTTGATATTCAAGGTTTGCAGATCGGTCATTCGAAGTATGCCTCCGACGTCTCTCTTCCTGCCGGCGTGGAACTCGTTTCAGCACCTGACACGATCATCGTGCACTTGGCAGATAAGCCAACACATGAAGAGCCAACTGCCCCAGCTCCAACTGATGTGGCACCTGCGGCTCCTGCGGCTGAATGACCGAACGCTGGCTGATTCTTGGATTGGGTAATCCCGGTCCGGAGTACGCCAACACGCGTCATAACATCGGCTACTTGGTCGTTGAAGAAATCGCAAAGCGCATTTCAGGTAGCTTCGTATCACATAAATCTCGAGCGGATGTACTCGAAGGTCGCCTGGGTGTCGGAATCGATGCCCCTTCATTGATTCTCGCGAAAGCAAAGAGTTATATGAATGAATCAGGCGGACCAGGCAAGGCGCTCGCAGATTTCTACAAGACCCCACTCGATCACATCATCGTTATTCATGATGAGTTGGATTTACCATTCGAGGCTATTCGCAGCAAACTAGGTGGAGGGGACAACGGCCACAACGGGTTAAAGAGCCTCTCGAAGTCACTCGGTGGCCCCGGTTATTTGCGGATTCGGATGGGCATTGGCAGACCGCAAGGGCGGCAAGACCCAGCAGATTTTGTTTTAAAGCCATTCAGTACGGAGGAGCGAAAAGTGCTTCCACTCTTCGTTGATCGCGGAAGCGATGCTGTTGAAAGCTTGCTCACACGAGGCCTCGAAGAGACACAGCAACGTTTTAACGATTGATGAGAGGAGGTCAACGTGCAGCTCCATGAATTGGTAGCTCCTCGTCTAGGTGAACTTCCGGAGACTCGTCAAGCAAGCATTTCAGTTGATCCCGCTCTGGCTCCATTTATTGCCGCCGCGCGCACTGAGAGCGTGCTTGTTGTTTGCGCCACGGGACGTGAGGCTGATGAAACTTTTAGCTCACTAAATTTTTTGAGACCAGGAGAAGTATCGGTCTTTCCTGCCTGGGAAACGTTGCCGCACGAAAGACTCTCTCCCCGGGCAGATACCGTAGGCCGGCGCCTTACTACTTTGCGCGCGCTCAAACAGGGAGCTCATGAAGCGCGCATCATCGTGACCACAATTCGCGCTCTCTTGGCACCGATCGTGGCGGGGTTGGGAGAAGTGGCACCTATCGAGTTCACCGTAGGCAGCGCTATGGACATGTCGGCAATGGTGGAACGACTCATCGACGGCGGGTATTCACGGGTAGATCTCGTTGAAAAGCGAGGAGAGTTTGCTGTCCGAGGTGGAATCGTTGATCTCTTTTCACCACTCTATGAACACCCTATGCGTATTGAATTCTGGGGTGACAACATTGAAGAAGTTCGATATTTCAGCGTCGCCGACCAGCGTTCAATCGATTCCACCCGGGAAGTGCACGTTGCGCCACCGTGTCGCGAATTGGCGCTCACGGAAAGTGTGCGAAAGCGTGCATCAGATTTGCTCAAAGACCACCCCGAGTTCTCTGAAATATTAGAGAAGTTGAGTCTGGGAATTGCTATAGAAGGAATGGAAGCTTTCGCTCCCGCGTTAGTTGATAACTTTGTGCTACTCCTTGATCTCATTCCGGCCGACGCAACCGTCTTACTCGTGGAACCCGAGCGAATTCGCAGTCGCGCAACTGATCTCTTTGCCACTAGCAAAGAATTCCTAGAGGCAGCTTGGCTCAATGCGGCCGCAGGAAATATTCGCCCCATCGATTTCGGTGCAAGTGCATATCGCGAACTAGAAATGGTGAGCGCCCATGCTGGAGTCCTAGGGCTTAACTGGTGGGAACTCTCTCCCTTTGCAAGTGAACTTGAAGGGCTGGCTATCCCAAGCGAAGAATTACCTTTTTTTAGGGGAGATACGGACGCGCTAATTCTTCGAGTGGGAGAGGCGCTAGCAGCGAAGAAGTCGGTAATCATTTCGAGTGCAGGCTTCGGCACGGTTGCTCGTTTCGAGGAGTTGCTTAGAGAGCATGACCTCCCGAGTCGAGTCGTCAGTGGCGATCTTTTAGTTGATGCCAACGTTGTTCAACTCATTCATTCACCCATTAATCACGGCTTCTCCTTGGGAGATCTGCTCTTTTTGACGGAGGCTGAAATTTCGTCGCAGAAGAGCAGCACGCGTGATATGCGCAAGCTCCCCTCTAAGCGGCGAGATGTCATCGATCCGCTTGACTTAAAGCCCGGTGATTACGTTGTTCATGAACAGCACGGAGTGGGGCAATTTATAGAGATGGTGCAACGACCAGTTGCGGGAGGTACGCGCGAGTATCTAGTTGTTGAGTACGCCGCAAGTAAACGAGGGCAGCCAGGAGATCGACTCTTCGTCCCCACTGAGTCCCTTGATCAGATCAGTCGTTATGTGGGCGGAGAGGCCCCTTCAGTTCATCGTTTGGGCGGTTCTGATTGGCAGAAAGCTAAAGGACGCGCTCGAAAAGCAGTAAAAGAAATCGCCGGAGAACTCATAAGACTCTATGCAGCTCGTACGAGTGCTCCTGGATTTGCTTTCTCACCCGATACTCCCTGGCAACGAGAATTAGAGGATGCTTTTCCGTATCAAGAGACGCCGGATCAGTTGGCAACAATCAATGATGTGAAAGCCGATATGGAGCGGCCCATTCCGATGGACCGAGTGGTATGTGGCGATGTGGGGTATGGAAAGACTGAGATTGCGGTGCGTGCGGCTTTTAAGGCAGTCCAAGATGGGAAACAAATAGCTATCTTGGTTCCCACCACTCTCTTGGTAGCTCAACATGTGAATACTTTCCGTGAGCGGTACTCCGGTTTCCCGGTCAACCTTGCCGGGCTTTCCCGATTTGAAACTCCGAGTGAAGTAAAGGCCACGATCGCTGGATTGGCGACTGGCAGCGTTGATATCGTCATCGGCACTCATAGGTTGCTCTCGTCGGACGTGCAATTTAAGGACTTGGGTCTCGTTATTGTTGATGAGGAGCAGCGCTTTGGTGTCGAACACAAGGAGTCGCTCAAAAAATTGAGAACTTATGTAGATGTGCTCACCATGTCTGCAACACCAATTCCTAGAACTCTTGAAATGTCGATTGCCGGAATTCGTGAGATGTCGACGATCACGACGCCGCCTGAAGAACGGCTTCCAATCCTTACATTCGTTGGTCCTTATGATCCCAAACAACTTACTGCGGCAATTCGGCGCGAATTGTTGAGAGATGGCCAAGTCTTTTACGTACACAATAGGGTCGAATCAATCGATCGTGTTGCACAACATCTTCAAGAACTTGTTCCGGAAGCACGCATCCGAGTCGCTCATGGTCAGATGAACGAGGACTTACTCGAAGACGTCATTGTTGGATTCTGGGAACGAGATTTCGATGTGTTGGTTTCGACCTCCATCATCGAGAGCGGCATCGACATCGCAAACGCCAATACATTGATTGTGGAGCGCGCTGATCTCATGGGTCTTTCGCAACTCCATCAACTTCGCGGGCGTGTGGGCCGAGCCCGCGAACGTGCTTATGCGTACTTCCTTTATCCGGCCGATAAGCCACTCTCGGAAAACGCACATGACCGCCTACGAACCATCGCTGCACATACAGATTTAGGTTCCGGTATGTACGTGGCGATGAAGGATTTGGAAATTCGCGGTGCCGGAAATCTTCTGGGAGGGGAGCAATCCGGTCATATTGCTGATGTCGGTTTTGATCTCTATATGCGCATGGTCGGGGAAGCTGTCTCTGAGTACAGAGGTACGACAGTGGACGTACAAGATTGCAAGATTGATTTGCCGGTGAATGCGCACATCCCACATGGCTATATCGATAGCCAAAAATTGCGCCTTGATATCTATCGCCGACTGGCAGATGCCACCGAGTCAAGTGCGCAGGAACTCAGAAGTGAATTGCGCGATCGATACGGAGAGATTCCAGAAATGGTGGAGCGACTCTTTGCCGTTGCTGCCTTGCGTCATCGGGCTAAGGGGTATGGCCTGCGTGAGATTGCACTGGCCGGCAAGAGCGTGCGATTGGCCACTTTGGAGCTTCCCGATTCGGCCCAATTACGCGTGGCCAGGCTCTTTCAGGGGGCTACCTACCGAGTGACCACCCAAACCCTTATCGTGCCGATTTCGACCGGCACCCCCGGACTAGGCAATAATCTCCGTGACGAGGAAATCTTGGAGTGGGCCCACCGCCTGCTCGATGCGCTCCCCGCTAAAGTTCTGCCCGCCACAGCCGTACCAGCAATCTCCTGAGAGAGGTTTTTCATGCGCCGCCTAGCATTCGCCCTCGTTCTACTTGTTGGAGTTGCTGGCTGCGCTTCTGATGTTGGTGTGGCCGCCCAGGTGGGTGAGACGACGATCAAGATCTCACAAGTTCAATCAAGCGTGAATAGTGTTATCGCGCTACGTAACGAATTGAAATCAGAGGCTGATCCAAACATTTCGGATTTGAGCAGGGGACAGCTTCGCTTTCACATGCTCTCGGCATTAATTGACGAAGTAGCAGCTCAACTTAAGGTTGTGGCAACTCCTGCCGAAGTTGATGCGCGTAAGAAAGCGATTCGCGATCAACTCGGTGGACAAGAAGCCGTAGATAAGGCGATATCTGATGCCGGCATCGCACCTGAGGATTTTTCGCGGTATCTCATAGATGTCATTATCGAAGACAAAGTGGGAGCCCTATTAGCTGCAGGTGCACCAGCCGGTCCGGAAGGTGATGCTGCCCGCGGTGCAGCAATTCAGGGCGCCATCCGAGCGGTGGCAAAAAGTCTTACGGTGAAGGTGAACCCACGTTATGGAACATGGGATCCTGACAAGGTTGATGTCGTGCAACTCGATACCACCGGTGGATCCGTATTTCCGCTGGAATAGGATGTGACTCTGTGGAGGCCTCCCAGATCGATCAAATGATCGCCGTAATGGCTCGGCTTCGCAAAGAATGCCCTTGGGATGCAGAGCAGACGCATAGCTCACTCGTCACTTATCTCATCGAAGAAACTTATGAGTTATTAGAGGCCATCGAAACGTCCAACTTTGATTTGGTTGAAGAAGAGCTCGGTGACGTACTTTTGCAAGTTCTATTTCATTCGCAAATTGCAAGTGAATCGAAGAACGGATTCGATATCCAAGATGTTGCAAAACGGCTACGTGAAAAATTAGAGAGTCGCCACCCACACGTCTTTGGTGATGTCATTGCTGAAAAAGCATCAGATGTTGCCAAAAATTGGGAGCAAATCAAAGCTACAGAGAAAGGTCGAACTTCACCGACTGAAGGGGTTCCTTTTGCACAACCAGCCCTCTCTCTTGCAGCGAAGTTAGTTCATAGAGCCACCAGATTTGGGATGGAGGGTCACGAAACACCTGCGCCCATGAGCGAATCGGAGTTTGGTGTGGCCCTCTTTGAATTAGCCAAGAGTGCCGCTCAACTTGGAATTGATCCCGAAGCCGCCCTTCGCAAGCGCGCAAGAGAGTACGCGCATGAACTAGATTCACGTGAAGTAGAATAATCCAGTAATCACCTCTAACTAAGGGATGTAATCGTGGCAACCATTGCAGCAATCGGCGCGAGAGAAATATTGGATTCGCGGGGAAACCCCACGGTTGAAGTTGAGTTGGCACTTGATGATGGCACGATGAGCCGAGCGGCAGTTCCCAGTGGTGCTTCCACTGGAGCATTTGAAGCGATGGAATTACGCGATGGCGAAAAGCGGTACTCAGGCAAAGGTGTGGAACGCGCAGTGCGCGCTATCGAAGATGTGCTGGCTCCCGAACTTATAGGATTTGAGGCTGATGATCAGCGCCTCATTGACCAGACGATGATTGATCTCGACGGCACCCCCAATAAGGCCCATCTGGGTGCAAACTCGATCCTCGGAGTTTCACTTGCGGTCGCGCGCGCAGCAGCTGATAGCAGCGGCTTGCCGCTCTATCGCTATTTGGGGGGCCCCAATGCACATGTTTTGCCAGTGCCCATGCTCAATATTCTCAATGGTGGTGCCCATGCAGATACCAACGTCGACGTGCAGGAATTCATGGTTGCTCCAATCGGGGCCCCTACCTTTAAAGAATCACTTCGATGGGGCGCCGAGATTTACCACGCATTAAAAACTGTTCTTAAGAAGCGTGGCCTTGCCACTAGCGTTGGTGACGAAGGCGGTTTTGCACCAAACCTCGAAAGCAATCGTGCCGCTCTTGATTTAATTCTCGAAGCTATAGCACTTACTGGTTTGAAAGCCGGTCAAGATGTGGCACTTGCACTCGATGTAGCAGCAACTGAGTTCCACAAGGACGGCTTCTATTCGTTTGAAGGAAAGAAGCTGAGTGCGGCAGAGATGATCGAGTATTACGCCTCACTCGTAGCAGACTACCCACTGGTTTCTATCGAAGATCCACTCTCTGAAGATGATTGGGATGGTTGGAAAGCTATTACCGTCGATTTGGGGAGCAAAGTTCAGCTTGTTGGAGATGATCTCTTTGTGACAAATCCAATTCGTCTTGAACGCGGAATCAGTAGTGGAACTGCTAATGCCCTTTTGGTCAAGGTAAACCAAATCGGCACGCTCACTGAAACGTTGGATGCCGTGGCGATGGCGCAACGGGCCGGTTATCGCTGCATGATGAGTCATCGCTCTGGTGAAACTGAAGATATAACTATCGCCGACCTTGCAGTGGCAACTAACTGTGGGCAGATCAAAACAGGTGCGCCAGCCAGGTCTGAACGTGTCGCTAAATACAACCAATTGCTTCGAATTGAGGAACAGCTAGATGATGCTGCAAGATTTGCAGGACGCCAAGCCTTTCCACGCTTTCTTTCCTAACAACGCATCGACTTCCGAGATATCCTGATTCAATGGCGCGCGGTCGAATAAACACACGAGCGGTAGGACTGGCACTTATTGCCCTCATTCTTGTGCTCTTTTTGGCTCAGCCCACTCAGAGGTATTTTGCGCAACGTGCACAGATAAATGCCCTGCGCCAGCAAGTGAGTGCGAGCGAGGAGCGAGTGACCAAAGCCAAAGCTGAATTAGAACGCTGGAATGATGCTGCGTACGTAAAAGCGCAAGCCAGAGCTCGATTGCACTTCGTGATGCCCGGCGAAACTCAGTACATTGTTATCGACCCTTCGGATGAGAGTCAGATTGATATCAAATACTCAGGTGATGTCCCCCTGGATGTTGCTTGGTATCAGCGTGTGATATCAACTATTCAGTTAGCGGCTTGGCGTTGACGAATTTTGATGAGAGCGATCTAGAAATTGTTGGGCGACAATTAGATCGCACTCCTAGAGATGTGCACCGGGTAGCGTTTCGATGTCCTTGTGGTTCTCCGGCCGTAGTAGAAACACCACCTCGACTCTCTGATGGCACTCCATTTCCCACTTTCTTCTATGCAACTTGTCCACGACTCACTGCGGCGATTTCAACTCTTGAATCTGAGGGCGTGATGGATGAAATGAATGCGCGCTTACAAGTGGATGCAGATTTGGCGGGAAGTTACGCAGCAGCACACGACGACTATTTAGCTGCTCGTGCTGCACTCGGGATCGATGTACCCGAAGTTGAGGGCATCACCGCCGGCGGAATGCCAGATCGAGTGAAATGCCTGCACTCACTTGCTGCGCACTCATTGGCGGCTGGACCTGGCGTAAACCCACTTGGCGACGAAGCTGTTGAAGCTATTGGTCAATGGTGGATGGCGGGAAGATGCGAGTAGGAGCCATAGATTGCGGAACTAATTCCCTCCGTTTGCTCGTTGCCGATATCGAAGGCAACTCTTTTCGGGAAGTTCAACGAGAAATGCGTGTGGTCCGCCTTGGTGAAGGAATCGATCGGACCAAGAATTTCTCGGAGGCTGCGTTAACGCGCACCTTTGCCGGGATTGATGAATTCGCCAGTTTTTTGCGACGCAAAGGTGTGGAGAGTTTAAGGTTCTGTGCAACGAGCGCCTCAAGGGATGCGCAGAATCGTGCGCTTTTCGTAGAGGGTGTGCGGGAGCGCTTGGGGATTGAGCCTGAAATTATCCCCGGCACAGAAGAGGCGGCGCTCTCATTTGCGGGAGCCACTCGTGAGTTCTCCTCAGGTCCTTTTCTAGTAGTGGATATAGGTGGTGGTTCAACAGAATTTGTTTATGGAAACGACGAGGTTGAATTCGCCAGGAGTGTAAATATTGGATGTGTGCGTATGACTGAGCGCCATCAGCTCTCCGAATACCCAAGTCCCGAGTCAATTGCGTTAGCGATCGCAGACATAGATGCTGCAATCGCCGAAGCGGCTGCTGAAGTTCCTCTCACCAGCGGAGCAACACTCATTGCAGTCGCCGGAACGGCAACCACTGTGGCGGCGGCTGGATTAGATCTGAATATGTATGACCGAGACGCCATCCATCTCTCGCGAGTCTCGGCGGAGTCGGTCACTCGGATTTCCCAAATGTTTTTAAAGATGTCCAAGGCCGAGCGGGCAGAGCTCCCATATATGCATGAGGGACGCGTTGACGTAATTTCGAGCGGCGCATTAGTACTTGATCGAGTGATGTTGGCAACTGGAGCCAAAGAGTTCGTGGCAAGCGAGCACGATATTCTTGATGGCATTGCCTGGTCGCAAGTTTCCAAGTGAAGAGTGAATCATGAGTGCTCGTACCGCCGCGCAAGTTAAGAAAATTTCTAGCGCGACTCACAGTCTTGAAGCACTAGATATTGAAATCGCCAATTGCCAGGCATGCGCACGGCTAACAAAATGGTGTGCCCAAGTGGCAATTGAGAAAAAGCGCGCCTACATCGAAGAGGAGTATTGGGGAAGACCAGTACCCGGGTTCGGGGCTACGTCGCCGCGCGTCGTCTTGCTGGGTTTAGCGCCGGGAGCCCATGGCGCGAATCGCACCGGAAGAGTATTTACCGGGGATCGGTCGGGAGATTTTCTCTTTGCCTCAATGCACCGAGTGGGATTAGCAAATCAACCGACAAGTGAACGGCGAGGAGATGGGCTCGAATTAATTGAGACTCGAATCCTCACCGCGGTGCGATGCGCACCTCCTGGAAATAAACCGACCCCAGTAGAGCAACGGAGTTGTGAACCGTGGGCGGCCCGTGAACTCGCCTTGGTGGCCGATAGCGCGCGGGTATACGTGGCCTTCGGCTCCTTTGCGTGGAGCGCGCTCTGGTCAATCCTTGCTGAGCCCTGGGGTCTGGAACGACGACCTCCATTTCGCCATGGCGGTCGCTTCGATCACCCCCAGGGCACCCTGCTCGCCAGCTATCACCCCAGCCAACAGAACACCTTTACGGGGACCCTCACCGAGGAGATGCTTGATGAGGTTCTAGGGCTGGCACGCACACTCGCCAAATCGGAGAAGGGCCACTCTTCAAGGTAGGTTAGCGGTGTAAAGCAGTGCGCCCCCGTAGCCCAACCGGCAGAGGCAAACGACTTAAAATCGTTACAGAGTGGGTTCGAATCCCACCGGGGGTACTCTTTTATTTATAAGTTGTCAGGGAGATCCACCAGGCTAAAGGAGCGATCATGCAGAGCAGCAACCCGGTACTCAATCAAAGCCGGTACGCCACATTCGATAGTTCGACCCAAGGTGCAAGTGGGTCGCGCATGAGTATTGATGAGGTGGTCACTCGCACCGGAATTTTGCTCAGTGTCCTGCTGGTCGCCGCAGTCGCCTCGTATGCCGTCCCACTTACTGGCGTGCTCTTCTTTGGCGCACTCATCGTGGGCTTCGTGCTCTGCATCGTGAATTCAATAAGTAAAACCGTGCGGCCACCACTCATGGTTCTTTATTCGATTTGTCAAGGCTTAGTGGTAGGCACCATTAGTCGTGTTTATAACGATTACTACTCAGGAATTGTGACCCAAGCAATCATCGGAACAATTGCCGCCTTTGTTGGAATCCTCTTCCTCTATAAAAGTGGAAAATTGCGTGCCACTCCTAAGTTCACCCGCATTTTGCTCGGAGCGGTAGCCGGCTACTTTGTACTTGCCCTTATTTCCTTGGTAGCGAGCTTCTTTAACGTGGGAAATGGTATGGGCTTCTATGGCGTAACGGGGCTAGGTTTATTAATGAGCGTGGCAGGTGTGGCGCTCGCGTCACTCTTCTTAGTGTTGGATTTTGATCAGATCGAAAGAAGCATTGCCCAAGGAGCTCCAGCGATTGAAGCTTGGCGTTCTGGCTTCGGATTGATCGTTACTTTGGTCTGGATTTACTTAGAGATTCTGCGCTTGCTATCTATTCTGCGTCGGTAACGGACAACTCACTCCGGTACCACCGATACCGCAATAACCGTTGGGGACCTTGTGAAGGTATTGCTGGTGGTACTCCTCAGCAAAGTAGTACTTTGGGGCGGGAGCAATTTCAGTGGTGATCGCTCCGAACCCTTGAGATTTTAATTCACTTTCGTAGGCTGCCTTGATTCGCATGGCACTATCGTGCTGAGCTTCTGTAGTGAAGTAGAGCGCACTGCGATATTGACTCCCAATATCATTTCCCTGACGATTTCCTTGGGTGGGGTCGTGATTTTCAAAGAAGAAGCGGATGATTTCATCATCGCTTAAGAGTGCCGGATCGTAATTCACCCTTACGGCTTCAGTGTGACCAGTTTTCCCAGTGCATACCTCTTCATAAAATGGATGACCAAAACTCCCGCCGGCGTATCCAACACTGGTGGCGATGACTCCTGGGAGTTGCCAGAAGATTCGCTCGGCACCCCAGAAGCAACCCATCCCCACCAAGATAACTTCGCCTGTTGAATTTTCTAGCGGCACGTGAAGGACGCTGTGGGTGGCCTGCAAAGGGAACGGGTAAGAACTTCTATCTTGCGGTTCGACGAGAGAATTTCGCATAGCTACATTCTGCCTGGAATCTCAGGATCCGGCATCTTTGCTTTGGTTTCTGGCATCCGGATGGCGAGTATCAATGCTGGAATAACGATGATGACTGCAGTCAGGAAGCCAGCTTTAAATCCATAATGGTCAGCTAGGAAGCCAGCTACCAATGGTCCCATCACAGATCCAAAATCTCCCACCATTTGATAGAGCGCAATCACCTGCCCACCACGCCCCTTGATGATGTCGCCTACTACCGCTGCCGAGGGCGAACCGGTAAAGGAGGCGCCTGCTCCAGTTAAGCCCATAGCGATAATGAAGAAAATTGGGTATTGCAGGAATGTCAGCACACTCAAGCCAATGATGGAAAGCGAAGTACCAATAACCATGGCAAATCTTCGCCCACGCTTATCTGCAATGGATCCCGCAGGGAGCAGAAAGATCGCACCAATAATTGAAGCGAAAGTAAAGCCAAGTCCAGTGATGGTGGTCGATGAATCGAGCCCATTCTTCACGTATAGCGGAACCATTGAAGAGCGAATTCCAAAGATTGCCCAGCCTGTGCTAAACGATGCAAAGAGCGCGGCTTGGTACGGCCATGATCTCAGTGCTTGTCGCAGTGTTGTTTGAGTGTCGCCCTCGTGTACTTGCGCGATGTCATTCTCGCCTAGGCGTGAATGTGAAAGAAAGATAGCTGCGATGACTCCGGCAGCGATGAGGCTTGCAGAGTAGATAAAGAAAGGGGCCCGCAGAGAAATTTCACTGAGTAGCCCGCCAATTGCGGGGCCAGAAATCCCGCCGATGAGAAATCCACTCTGGTAGGTCGATTGGGCTCGTCCGCGTTGGTGGTTTGGAACGATGCGAAGCAAGAGTGAGCCCGCAGAGACTGTGAACATGGAGGAACCAATTCCTCCAAAGGCACGGAAGAGCAATAACTCTCCGTAATTCTGTGAAAGACCTGCGAGGAAAGTGGAGAGTGCGATAATCCCCATTCCGGTCGCAAGCACTAACCGTTCGCCAAAGCGATCAACGAGTTTTCCTCCTAGAAGCCCTGAGGAGAATCGCATGAACGAGAAGAGGCTGATGACTGCACCGACTGCAAAGTTGGAAACTCCAAACGATCTAGCAAAGAGCGGAATGGCTGGAATGATGACGCCAAAGCCGATGGCAACCGAGAAGGAGACCGCGGTAAGAACCGCGACCTCTCTCGGTAGCCCATCAAAAGGGTTCTTCACGTTTACTAGTGACCCGATTCATGCCGGGCGGCTGCGTGATCTTCATTTGATCGAAGGGAGATTTCTCTCAGCAAGAGCGCCAGAATGAACCCAAGAGCGGTTACTGGAGCAGCTGTCCAAAAAACATCATGGAAGGAGTAGACGAAACTCTGCAGAACTGTGTCCTTCACTTCTGTGGGGAGCGTGGCTAGCACTGAGGTGCTGTTTTGCAGCTCTCCGAGTAGCGCCGGATCGAAACTATTGGCTGCGGCGGGGTTTGTAGCAGCTAGTTGCGACATACCTTGATCTAAATGCACCGCTAGACGCTTAGTAAGAATGGTGCCAAAGATTGCTGAACCAAAAGCGGCGCCAAGGGAACGGAAGAAAGTATTGGCTCCGGTTGCCACGCCCATGTCTTTGAAGTCGACGGCATTCTGCACGGCGACCACCATGGTAGGCATGGTGAGGCCAAGCCCCATTCCGATAAGCATGGCAAAAATTGCCAATTGCCAGAACGGAGTAGAGATGCTGAGGGTGGTCATTAACAACAGGCCTAGCGTCATGACCAAACTGCCGATGAGAGGAAATTTCTTATACTTGCCGGTCTTTGAGATCAGTTTGCCTGTCGTAATAGACATGATGAGAATGCCTAACATGAATGGAATCAACTTAAGCCCAGACTCAGTAGCCGAATTACCTTGCACTACTTGTAAATAAAGCGGCAACATGACAAGTGCTCCAAACATACCAGCACCGATAATGAAACCGATTCCGGAAGTAACGCTGAAGATGTCGTTCTTAAAGAGATCGAGCGGAAGAATTGGTTCGGTAGCTTTTCGCTCGATTTGCAAGAATGCAAGCGTGAGCAGAACACCCACTGCGAAATAAACTATCGTGAGGATGTCACCCCAGCCGTATGCGGGGACCGAATAGGCGATAGCGAGTAAGAGTGAGCTGACCGCCGCGATCATTGTGATCGCGCCCAGGTAATCGATTTTATGTTCGCGACGAACCTTGGGAATGTGCAAAACGATTGAAGTCACAACTAATGCGACTATTCCAAAAGGTAAGTTAATGAGGAAGATCCAACGCCAACCGGTGATGCCGAGAATTGTTCCACTGTCTGAGAAGTAGCCGCCCAGAAGTGGACCTGCTACAGATGAAAGACCCCACACTGCTCCAAAATATCCTTGATAGCGCCCGCGCTCCCGCGGCGGAATAATGTCGCCAATGATGGTGAATGTAAGAGCCATCAATCCGCCACCGCCAAGACCTTGAATGGCCCGCGTAGCAATGAGTTCAGTCATGTTGGTGGAGAAGGCGGCTAGGAGTGAACCCACTAAGAAAGTGATGATGGCGAATTGGAAGACCGGGCGGCGGCCGTACAGGTCGGAGATTTTTCCGTAAAGCGGCGTCGTCGCAGTCGATGTGAGCAAGTAGGCAGTAACCACCCAGGTGTAGTGATCAAGCCCATCTAGATCTTCCACAATTTGTTTGAGTGCTGTGGAGACGATCGTCTGATCTAATGCTGCAAGGAGCATTCCTGTCATGAGCCCAGAAAGCACTACCAGAATTTGACGATGAGTTAATCCCGCGGGAGAACTATTTGCTGAATCGTTAGGAAGGGTTGCACTGGTCTCGCTCATTATTTCTTCTCTCGTTTGGGATCAATTTCGTGCGCAATACGATGCAATATTTCACTTGCTTCCAACTTCTCTTTATCGCTCCAAGTTTCAAGAGCACTAGCGATCGCTTGGGTGCGCGAATCGCGTACTTGAATCAGTAACTTCTTTCCCGCCGGAGTAAGGCGCAAGCGAAATGCGCGCCGATCAGTTTCATCTTCAATGCGTTCGATTAATCCATCGCGACCCAAAGTGGCGCAGTGGCGGCTCGTGGTTGACAGATCCAAGCCCACCGAGTCGGCCACTTCTGAGATGCGCGGAGGAGTAGCACTTCTCTGCACAACGGCCATCACTCGAAGAATCGTGCGATCACCGGGCTCACCGGGCACGCCACATTCGGCGGCCAGGTCTCGAAAGGACCAGACCAAAGAGACGATGGAACTGAGGAGCGCTTCATCCTGAGAAGTTGCTTGCACCATGCAACTATATATGGTTCGACTGGTTAAATCACTATCTAGCCGGTGTAGGGCTCACATTCCAAGATGGCCACCTTGAAAGTGCGCTTCCCATCGGGTGACGAGTACTCCACCGTGCTTCCCACTTTGGCGCCCAGGACAGCAGCTCCGAGCGGCGATTGGTCGCTATAAACATCAAGACCTTCGGGGGCTGATTCACGGGAACCGAGCAGGAATTTCATCTCGTCGCCGGCCATATCGACGGTCACCACCGATCCACGGGAGACCACGCCACTCTCGGCATCTGGATTAATCCCCACATGGGCATGCTCGAGCATGTGTTTGAGTTGTCGGATACGCCCTTCGAGCTTCCCTTGCTCTTCACGGGCGGCGTGGTAGCCGCCATTCTCCTTAAGGTCGCCCTCTTCACGCGCGTCGGCGATCTTCTTCACAATTTCCGCGCGGCGAGGCCCCTGAAGTTCCACGAGTTCGATGGTGAGGCGATCGAACGCCTCTTGAGTCAACCAAGATCCAGTCATAAGAGGCGAGGTTAGCGGGTAACCCAACAGCGGTCGACCTTGACGAAGGCCGCCTTACCGAGAGTGGCGACTACGGTGCGTCGGGCGGCGGTGGACGAAGCCGCTTTGCTGGTCTCGCCCGGGATGGTTTCGCGTACCTCACCGACCACTGCCGCCGAGCTGTCGAGGGCGCGTAAGACACAGATGATGGGGCGATCTGGCTCGCGCCGAGTCACTTCATAGCGCAATTCGCTAGAACTTTCGCTGGTAATCGTGAAGGCGATTTCCTTAATTGTGAGAGCTGGATTGCTGTGAAACCAGGCGCTCCAACCCAGCCATCCTGCGCCGGTGATGGCGAGTAGAAGAATGGCAATTCGGGCTCGCCAGGGTTTGCGAGGTAACACCGGGTCGAGCTTCATGGGACCATTCTTCACTATGAGCACTCAGTTGCCGAACAGTACGCCGTTTACTCCGCCGATTGATCCGCCGGTCTTTAAGGGTCGATTGATGGCGGTGCACGCGCATCCCGATGATGAATCGAGTAAGGGTGCGGCCACGATGGTGAAGTACGTGCGTGCTGGACATCAAGTCTTAGTAGTCAGTTGCACGGGGGGCGAGCGCGGCGACATCCTGAATCCAGGCCTGAAAGATTCAGGGATCACAAATTTGTTGGAAGTTCGCAAAGCGGAGATGGCACATGCTCAAGATATTCTCGGTATTGCCCACCATTGGCTGGGGTTTGAGGATTCTGGATTTCCGCAAGGTGATCCCTTGCCGCCGGTACCGCCGGGTTGCTTTGCTGATATCCCAATTGAGATCCCAGCTGGATTGCTTGCTAAGAAGATCCTTGAGTTCAGGCCGCACGTCATCACCACATATGACGAGTTGGGGGGCTATCCCCACCCGGATCACATAAGAACTCATGAAGTTACGATGGCTGCGGTTGCACTTGCCGCAAGTGGTGGTTGGCAGGTTCAGAAGGTTTATTACAACCAGCAACACACGCGCGCGCGTTTAGAAGCTCTTTCAGCAGCAATGCTAGAACGCGGATTACCAAATCCATACGACAGTTGGTTGCAAAATTGGCAGGATCGCAGGCCAGTGAATGTCACGACCCAAGTGGAGTGTTCAGCATTTTTCGAGATACGCGCAAATGCGCTGCTTGCGCATGCGACGCAAGTTGACCCTGGCGGCCAGTGGTTTGCGGTTCCTATCTCACTGCAGCGCGAGGTCTGGCCAACCGAAGAGTTCGAGCTTGCCTTCTCTTCAGTCGGTGAAATCGACGTATCAGAGACCGATCTCTTCACTGGTGTTGTGGATGATGATGAGTAGAATGGCAACGTGAATTTCTTCAATAGCTCCAACACCATCATTCTCGCGGTAGTAGATGAGTCAAAGGTCACTCCGGTTGCGATCGTCGCCATCGTGACTGGTCTGCTTTGTGTGGCGACATTTCTCCTACTGCGAAACTTTTATAAGCGCTTACGCAGACTTCGTAAAGATCAGTGAAAACTCGATCGACTCTTTGGTGGATTACTTTCCATCTCACCGCTCTTATCATCATTGTTAGTTTCTTTTTATTGGGGCAATGGCAGCTCCATCGCGCGGAGGATCTGAAAGCTTCGGTCAAGCCAGTCGTAGACATTGCAGAGGTGCCGCTCGCGCAGATTTTTGAAGCTGGTCAAAAATTCTCGTCAGCGCAAAGTAATAGGCGCGTCACACTTTCCGGAAAGTACATTGCGAACTTCTACGTGATAAGCGAGAAAGTTCGGAGTGAGGTTTCGCTCTTCAAAGGTGAATCGGGATCAATTTTGGTGCTCCGTGGAGTGGGCGCACCTGCTCGCCTCAACGAGAGCGTCACCATAGCTGGCAGGCTCACATCTCCACGTGGGGATAACACAGATCCAAATTCAAATGCCCCTGGCCAACTTTCGCGGATAGATCCAGTTCTCATAGCCGGTCAATTCGATCGACTGATTAACGGGTATGTCACTGCTTATGCTGAACGTGGGCTCGCCACCACATCGATGAAGTTCGCCATCGCGGAGTCGGCGCCGCTTGCCGTGAAGAAAGTTCCTGGTTTCTATTGGCAGCACCTTCTCTATGTTGTGCTTTGGTGGATGTTGATCTTGATGGTGATCTATTTATGGGCTAGAACTATCCGCATCGAACGCAAAATCGGTATGCTAACGTGAACGACGGAGGTAATCGCATGACCATGAAACTATTTCGCGTCTTCGCCTGGGTGACCGGTATTTTCTTGTTATTCAATATTGTTGTGGCGCTCCCTTACAAATATATGTTTGATGGAACAGGTCAATGGACAGCCATCACATGGCAGATTCACGGTTTCCTCTATATGGCCTACGTGGTTGTTACTTTTAATCTCTCCCGCTTAGCTAATTGGGATCTAAAGCGAACAGTGCTCTTCCTGATCGCCGGGACCGTACCTATGGCATCGTTCTTCGCTGATCGTCGCGCCCGCGCTCTGATCGGCTAACTTGATGGCTAGTGTTAAACGATCGATCAAGAGGGTTGTTAAAGCGGCTGTCTATCCAATTTATGAGCGAAGATTAAGTGAAAGAGTCGATCGCGCCAAAGTCCCACAGCATGTGGGTGTCATTCTTGATGGAAATCGTAGGTGGGCGCGCAATTCGGGTGCGGAGAGCGAAATCGGTCATGCCGCGGGTGCACGTAAAATTGTGGAGCTCCTTCAGTGGTGTGAAGAATTCAACATCCCACACGTAACTTTATGGTTGCTGTCCACCGACAATCTTTCACGTTCAGAGCGAGAAGTCTCTCTACTTTTAGAGATTATTGATCGCACTGTTGCAGAATTGGCCGGTCGTCAGAAGTGGAAGCTGAATCTGGTGGGAGCACTCGATGTACTTCCTGCCGATCTACAAGAAAGGCTCACCCACGCTTGCGAGACCACAGAAGATATCGCCGGCATTACGGTTAACGTAGCTATTGGTTATGGCGGACGAAGAGAAATCGCAGATGCGGTTAAGTCACTTCTTACAGAGCATGCAGCGCAGGGAAAGTCACTCATTGAAGTCGCTGAAATGTTAACTCCGGATCACATCGCAGAACACCTTTATACAAAAGGCCTACCCGACCCTGACTTAGTGATTCGTACTTCAGGAGAACAGCGCTTGGGTGGATTCCTGCTCTGGCAGAGTGTGCACTCGGAGTTCTACTTCTGTGAGGCGTACTGGCCAGATTTTCGACGGATCGACTTTCTGCGTGCGCTCCGTGCGTTTGCCCAACGTTCACGCAGATTCGGTGCTTAGCTCCCTTTTGGGTGGGCGTGTCGCATAGGTCTTCCTTCTACGGATGCGTAACTTTTATTCCATACGGTCCTCGCACAACCAGAGGGGTATTGAGTGGCGGCAACGAGCAAGAAGCCCATCAGCAAGCCAGCAAGCCAGCCCGCTAAAAATGAGGGACCAGCATCCATCTCGTACGTAATCGACACCAGCGTCTTGCTGGCAGATCCGGCTGCGCTCTATCGCTTTGCCGAGCATGAAGTCATTCTGCCGATCGCCGTGATTGGCGAACTTGAGGGCAAGCGTGATCATCCTGAGCTTGGTTACTTTGCCCGCGCTGCCCTTCGTTCATTAGATGAATTACGCATTCGACATGGTCGGCTCGATGAACCTATGTTGATAAACGAGGCAGGCGGCACTATCCATGTAGAACTGAATCACACAGATTTACGATTATTGCCTGCCGGATTTACCCGCGATGGGAGTAATGATTCTCGCATTCTTGCGGTAGCCAGAAATTTGGCTGAAGAAGGCAAACATGTGGTGCTGGTAACGAAAGACTTGCCACTGCGCGTCAAAGCCGCATCTATGGGTGTGGTTGCGCAGGAGTATCGCGCAGAGTTGGCACCCAGCAGCGGGTGGACCGGAATGAGTGAATTGGAAGTAGGCGCCACCCTGGTAGATGCACTCTACGAAGGTGAGCGCGTTGAACACGAGGCTATTCGTAATTTGCCGTGCCATACCGGAGTTGTTTTGGTGAGTGAGCGCGGGAGCGCTCTTGGACGTGTCACCCCGGAGAAAACTTTGCGATTGGTGCGATCAGAGCGAGATGTCTTTGGGTTACATGGTCGCTCAGCAGAGCAGCGGGTGGCTCTTGACCTACTTACTGATCCGGAAGTAGGCATTGTCTCGTTAGGTGGTCGTGCCGGTACTGGAAAGAGCGCGCTCGCTCTTTGTGCTGGTTTGGAAGCAGTGATGGAGAAGCGTCACCATAAAAAGGTGGTCGTCTTTCGCCCGCTCTATGCAGTCGGTGGCCAAGAGTTGGGATATTTGCCAGGAAGTGAAGGGGAGAAGATGTCTCCTTGGGCCCAGGCAGTCTTTGACACCTTAGGCGCCCTTGTAAGCCAGAACGTCATCGATGAGATTCTCGAGCGCGGGCTCTTGGAAGTGTTACCGCTCACTCATATTCGTGGCCGCTCGCTTCATGATTCATTTGTGATTGTTGATGAGGCGCAATCATTAGAGCGTGGTGTACTACTCACGGTGCTCTCTCGCATTGGTCAAGGTTCGCGAGTGGTACTCACCCACGACATCGCTCAGCGCGACAATTTGAGGGTGGGTAGACACGATGGCGTGGTCGCCGTAGTGGAGGCTCTAAAGGGTCATCCACTCTTCGCACATGTCACTTTGACGCGTAGTGAGCGTTCACCGATTGCTGCACTAGTGACCGAGATGCTGGAAGATCCCATCCACCTTTAAAAACACTTCAAGCATTTGTCACGCACGACACGCTAGAAAAACCCTTATTTATTGGGGTTTTTTGAAGCGAAATCAGGCCTTTTTCGAAATGTGAGATCTCTCTCTTTGAAGGCATTTTCCCCGCGTAAATTCAAAATATTTTTGGCAAAATGTCCGATTTTTCTCCACAATCTTCACACATTCGATTTGACACCTATTCGTAGGACACGGGCATCTTGTACTTGTACAACAAATGAAACAAGACTCAATCGGAGGTGGAGATGCGTAAAGGAATTGTGTGGGGATCTGCAGTAGCTTTACTGATTGCGCTTCCCTCCGGTGTTGTGAGCGCCATGCCGCCATCAACTCAACCATCGAGCGCATGGGCCAATCGCCCCATTACAAGCCCGGTCACTTCTGATAGTCCCGATTTCATCGGACCTCGCATTGAACATCGAGCCGTTGAACCATCTCGCGCCCAAGCACGTGCGCCAATGGCTGTCAGTCGGATGAATCTGGCCCGCACTCGGATGGGCGCCATTAGTGTTGCCGGAGAGTTAAATGCGGAGCTCTACCAGTGGAGTTTTGACCAGATGGGCTGTCTGGTCGACCTCTGGGACCACGAGAGCAATTGGAATTACAAGTCGGTAAACCGGGAATCGGGTGCCCATGGCATCGCCCAGGCGCTCCCCGGATCGAAGATGTCAACGATTGCTACCGATTGGCGAAAGAACCCAGTCACCCAAATTACCTGGGGAATGAAGTACATCAAGTTAAGGTATGGCAACCCTGCTAACGCCCTGCGCCATTGGCAGCAGAATAACTGGTACTAATTCGTGGGCTTCGGTCCAATTGAAAGTGGCTTACTGGTCTCGGCAAAGAAATCATTTCCCTTATCGTCGACCACGATGAAAGCTGGGAAGTCGACAACATCAATTTTCCAGATGGCTTCCATTCCGAGTTCGGCGTATTCGAGAACTTCAACTTTTTTGATGCAATCTTGCGCTAAGCGCGCGGCAGGACCTCCGATAGAACCTAGGTAGAACCCACCATTTTTTTTGCACGCCTCTGTTACCTGTGCTGAACGATTTCCTTTTGCAAGCATGATGTGCGATCCACCAGCCTCTTGGAATTGCGCGACATATGAATCCATTCGACCGGCTGTCGTCGGTCCAAACGATCCAGAGGCATAACCCTCTGGAGTCTTTGCTGGACCGGCGTAATAGACCGCATAATCGCGCATGTACTGCGGCATGGGCTTGCCGGAATCAAGAAGTTCCTTGATCTTCGCGTGCGCGAGGTCGCGCGCCACCACCATTGAACCGTTGAGCGAGAGACGAGTCTTCACCGGATACTTGGAAAGCATCGCGCGGATCTCGCTCATAGGTCGGTTGAGATCCACATGCACCACCGCGTCGCCAAGTTTTTCACTGCTGGGCTCAGGTAGGAAACGAGCTGGATCGCGCTCTAATACTTCAATGAAGGCGCCTTCGGGAGTGATCTTCGCGCGCGCTTGGCGATCGGCAGAGCATGAAACTGCAATAGCGACCGGCAGAGAGGCGCCATGTCGGGGGAGGCGGATCACGCGTACATCGTGGCAAAAGTACTTGCCGCCGAATTGGGCGCCAATGCCAAAGCCTTGAGTGAGTTTGAGAACTTCAGCTTCCATTTCGATGTCGCGAAACCCGTGTCCGGTCTTTGCATCTCCTTGAAGTGGCAAAGTATCGAGATATTTAGTGCTCGCTAACTTCGCTGTTTTCAGTGTGTGTTCGGCACTGGTTCCACCGATCACAATTGACAGGTGATACGGAGGGCAGGCAGCGGTGCCTAAGGAGCGAAGTTTCTCGTCAAGGAATCGAAGTAACCCGGCTGGGTTGAGAATGGCTTTCGTCTCTTGATAGAGAAAAGACTTGTTTGCGCTACCTCCACCTTTGGCGATGTAGAGAAATGAGTACTCATTTTCATGACTATTTTTGGTGTCAGCATAAATTTCAATCTGAGCAGGAAGGTTATTTCCGGTATTGCGCTCTTCCCACATGTTGATAGGAGCCATTTGTGAATAGCGGAGATTAAGGCGGGTGAAAGCGTCGTATACGCCGCGCGAAATTGCCTCCTCGTCATTTCCTTGTGTAAGTACTTGCTGCCCACGCTTGCCCATCACGAGAGCGGTTCCAGTGTCTTGACACATAGGTAGTACGCCGCCGGCTGAGATGTTTGCGTTCTTCAATAAATCGATTGCCACGAAACGATCGTTAGCTGACGCTTCGGGATCATCAATAATTCTGCGGAGTTGCTCCAGGTGGGCAGTGCGTAGGTAGTGCGAAATATCGTGAATAGCTGTTTCCGTAAGAGTGGTAAGCGTTGATGGCTCCACCATAAGAAAGGTGCGATCGCCAAGTTTTTCTACTCGAATTCCATCAGTGGTGACGAGGCGATATTCAGTGCTGTCGGCAGCGGTAGGCAGCAAGTCGGAGTACGAGAATTCAGGCATGGATAAGAGCCTACGCCTCTAGTGGATGCTCGCTCTGGATAAGTCGAATAGTGTGAGATTTTCCTCGCATCACCAGGGAGTGTGAGGTCATCCCTCGCGGACCGAATCGAACTCCGCGCAGGAGCTCCCCGTCCGTGATTCCAGTGGCTGCAAAGAAGACGTCGTCGCCGGTGACTAAGTCGTTGGTGGAGAGCACCCTTGAGAGGTCGTGTCCGGCGGCAATGGCCTTCTCTCGTTCGGCATCATCGCGTGGCATGAGACGGCCTTGGATAACCCCGCCGAGGCACTTCATGGCGCACGCAGCGATGATGCCCTCTGGGGTACCGCCGATGCCCATCAAGAGGTCGATGCCGGTATTTTCGCGCGCGGACTCAACTGCCCCGGCCACATCGCCATCGGTAATAAATTTGATGCGCGCACCAGCTTCACGAATTTCTTTCGCAAGTTTTTCATGGCGTGGTCTATCGAGAATAACCACGGTTATTTCAGATGCAGAGAGCCGCTTGGCCTTTGCGACGCGGCGAATGTTCTCTCCCACTGGTGCAGTGATGTCAACAACATCTGCTGCTTCCGGGCCGGTTGCAAGTTTCTCCATATAGAAAACGGCGGAAGGGTCATACATGGCACCGCGCTCTGCAACTGCAATTACAGAGATGGCGTTATTCATTCCTTTTGCAGTAAGAGTTGTTCCATCGATGGGATCGACCGCAACATCGCATGCTGGACCTACGCCATCACCGACACGTTCGCCGTTGTAGAGCATGGGCGCTTTATCCTTCTCACCCTCACCGATGACGACGATGCCATCCATGGATACTGAACTGATTAAGCGGCGCATTGCATCCACTGCCGCGCCGTCGGCCGTGTTCTTATCTCCACGTCCCACCCAGCGTGCGGCGGCGATAGCCGCAGATTCAGTGACGCGGACGAGTTCGAAGGCAAGATTTCGTGTATTCCCCATGGCTACATCATTCCTTCCTGGGCGAGGTGCGGCAACGAGGTGACAAGCCGCTAATGCGGCTCTATTCTGCTATATATGACGCAATATCGGATAAGTGAGGGGGCAGCGCTCCTAGGGGTCTCAGATGACACCGTGCGGCGCTGGATAGATACCGGGCGCCTCTTGGCTCAGAAAGATCAAGGAGGCCGGATGACGGTCTCTGGAGTCGATTTGGCCGCTATTGCGCGCGGCGAAGGGCCAGAAGAGATTGACGGACATAGAAGCAGCGCCCGAAATCGTTTCGTGGGTCTAGTCACTCGAGTCGAGAAAGAGGGCTTGGTAGGCATCGTTGAAATCCAAGCTGGTCCACACCGCATCATCAGCATGGTCACTGCCGATGCCATCACGGATTTGGGACTCACTCCCGGTGCGCGCGCCGTTGCATCCATAAAGTCAACCAATGTTGTTATCGAAACGGCGTAAGTCGGTATCGACCGCGCTTGTTAAGGTCCTCGCGGTCGTGGCACTCCTCTTTGTCGGCTTGCCTTTTATCGCACTGCTCTTTCGTATTGAATGGCGAAACTTTTTTTCTCATGTCTTCACAAGCGAAAACTGGAGCGCCATTCAACTCACCCTCCTCACTTCAATTCTTTCGTTAGTCATCTCGCTCATTGTGGGACTGCCGCTGGCATTCTTAATGGCAACGCGCAATAAGTGGGGAAAGCTTCGTCCTGTCCTGGCAATTCCACTAGTGCTGCCGCCGGTGGTAGGAGGAGTACTTTTGTTGGTGGCCTGGGGTCGCCGAGGGTTATATGGCGGTGCGCTCTTTCATTTCTTTGGCTTCTCTATTCCGTTCACCTTAGTTGCGGTCATCTTTGCGCAACTCTTTGTCGCTCTTCCCGTCGTAGTCATCATGGCCGAAGGTGCGTTTTTGGAAGTGCCGCGTGATTTGATCGATGCGGCTAGGGCCGATGGGGCGAGTGAAGGCTTGCTCTTTCTGCGTATTGCTATTCCCTCAGCAGCATCAGGCATTGCCGCTGCTGCGCTTCTTGCATTTTCGCGGGCGCTCGGCGAATTTGGCGCCACGATTACTTTTGCAGGATCACTCCCAGGTCTTACGCGCACGATGCCTACAGCGATTTATGCCGCGCTCGAAGCTGATCCGGCGAGTGCGCTCTCCTTGAGCCTGCTGCTGGTGCTCATGAGTGGGATACTTATGATTCTGATGCGTCGCCGGCTCTTTGCTTGGGTTCGCTAGAGGTATGAGAGGGCCGTACTCTGTGACTATGAGCAAAAAGATCTTGTTGGCCGCGCCCCGTGGGTATTGCGCAGGGGTCGATCGCGCGGTTCAAACAGTTGAGAAGACTCTAGAGGTCCATGGCGCACCCGTTTATGTACGCAAACAAATAGTTCATAACAAGCATGTGGTCGAAACATTGGAGCGTCGCGGAGCTATCTTCGTAGAAGAGACCGACGAGGTTCCAGAAGGTTCCATCGTGGTTTTTTCTGCCCATGGAGTTGCGCCGATAGTCCACGAAGAAGCGAAGCTGCGTTCTCTCAAAACGATCGACGCTACTTGTCCACTTGTAACAAAAGTGCACCACGAGGCGCGTCGGTTCGCGGCAGATGATTTCGATATTCTGCTTGTAGGCCACGAAGGACACGAAGAAGTTGTAGGAACTGCCGGAGAGGCACCGGAGAATGTAATCCTCGTGGATGGCGTGGATGGCGTTGCCGATATCAAAGTTCGTGACGAGAGCAAAGTGGCTTGGCTTTCTCAAACGACACTAAGTGTTGATGAAACTCTTACTACTGTCGCCGCCTTACGGAAGCGATTTCCATTGCTCGTTGATCCACCAAGTGATGACATTTGCTACGCAACTCAAAATCGCCAGGTTTCGATTAAAGAAATCGCAGGGAAGTGCGAGCTTGTCATTGTGGTGGGTTCTAAGAATTCCTCAAATTCAGTGCGCTTGGTTGAAGTGGCGTTAGAGGCAGGCACAAATGCTGCCTATCTTGTGGATTATGCAGATGAGGTCGATCCTACGTGGCTCAAAGGGGTCACAACCATTGGAATCACTTCAGGAGCATCAGTGCCGGAAATATTAGTGACAGACCTTCTTGATTTTTTGAAGGAGTACGATTTTAAAGATGTTGAAGTAGTAACCACTGCAGAAGAAACTCTGCTCTTCTCACTTCCTGCAGAACTTCGCAAGGATCTTCGGGCCGCAGGGAAGTCGTAATTTATGTTTCGTGGCATCGGCACAGTTATCAATATCGTCACGATCCTTTTGGGGACAGCGGTAGGCGTGAGCTTGGGTTCGCGGTTGCCAGAGCGCACCCGGAATGTCATCACTGACGTACTTGGGCTCATTACCGCAGTGGTTGCTATTAGTGCAGGCTCAGCGGTGGCTTCTCCTGCGCTAAAGAAGGCGGTAGGAAGCGGCGCACTGCTGATTGTGCTTGGTGCATTATTGATTGGCGGCATTATTGGTTCTCTGCTTCGCCTGGAAGATCGCCTTAACAACATTGGCGAAACCTTGAAGAGCAAGTTTGGAAATCAGGAGAATGGGAATTTCGTTGAAGGTTTCGTAACTGCATCACTGATCTTCGTAGTTGGTCCGCTGGCGATCCTCGCAAGTGTGAGTGATGGTCTGGGAAACGGTATTGACCAACTTCTCCTCAAGAGCACACTCGACTTCTTTGCCTCGATGGCATTTGCGGCTTCATTGGGTTGGGGTGTGGCAGCTTCAGCAATTGTTGTCGGCCTCTACCAAGGTGCTTGGACACTCCTTGGATGGTTACTTGGAAATGTAATGAGTGACTTTGAGATTGCAGCTATGACAGCTACAGGTGGGTTAATGCTTGCTGGAATTTCGCTTCGCCTTCTCAAGATTCGACACGTTCCGATTGGGGATTTGTTGCCAGCTCTTGCTATCGCTCCACTGCTCGCCTTACTCGTTTCAAAATTTTAGTTACTTGCGAAAAACGCGGAACCAGGAAAAGGCGGCTCCGATTAAGAGGTAAGGCGCAAGCGAAGCAAGGGCAGAGAGAAGATCAAGAGCCAAGCGGCTGGTGGAAAGCGTCGATGGTCCGATAGGCAACCAGATGAGTAAAGAAATCAAGGTGGCAAGTGGCGGAGTGATTGCAGCCGCGCGTCTGGCATCACGTCTTGCAAGCCAAGAGCCGCCAACATTTACCAAGAGAATCGCTAGACCACTGAAGAGACCCACGTGATCACGAATCAGAATCTCGATTCCGATTAATAGAAAGAGCAGCGCTGAGGGCAAGGCAGCAATTCCTGGAGCAGTGAGTCCTGAGCCAAGAGTTGCGCGCTGGGCATCAGCCCGCGCCTTAAGAGAAGTGACTTGAGAGCCGAATTGTGAGGACATATAGGCATCTTGCCACGCAGAGGTGACATTCAAGCGAAGGTTCTTCAGGGTGCTTCAGGGTACTTCGAGGAAGAGTTCAGCCCATATTGAGCGTGGAGGCCAGGAGAGTGGTCAGCGTAAGGCTGGCGGGGCAATAGGATTTAACCCTTGTGAGCCTCTCTATCGGAATCGTCGGCCTGCCCAATGTGGGCAAATCCACCCTTTTTAACGCGCTGACGAAGAACAACGTGCTCGCTGCCAATTATCCTTTCGCCACTATTGAACCCAACGTGGGCGTGGTCGGAGTGCCAGATGGCCGGTTAGCAGAACTTGCGGGCATCTTTAAATCAGAGCGTCTCTTGCCAGCCGCGCTCTCGTTCGTCGACATTGCAGGCATCGTGAAGGGCGCCAGCGAGGGTGCTGGACTCGGGAATAAGTTCCTCGCCAACATTCGCGAATCAGATGCCATATGCCAGGTCATTCGGGTATTCACAGATCCAGATGTTGTGCACGTTGATGGTCGTGTTGATCCACGCAGTGACATCGAGACGATTAACACTGAACTTGCGCTCGCCGATCTTCAAACTCTAGAGAAAGCGTTACCTCGCTTAGAGAAAGAGACTCGACTTTCAAAAGACCGCGGTGAAGTTCTCGAAGCTGCCAAAGCGGCCAACGCACTGTTGGAACAGGGAAAGACTCTTTTTGCTGCCGGGACTCCTGAGCTTCGTGAACTTGTGCGCGAATTGCACCTGCTCACTGCCAAACCATTTCTGTACGTATTCAATGTAGATGCAACCGAACTTGCTGACCCAGCATTGCGCGCCGAACTTGCCGCGCTCGTGTCACCAGCTGAAGCCATCTTCTTAGATGCAAAGACTGAAGCTGAACTCGCTGAACTCGACGATGCAGATGCACTTGAATTGTTAGAGAGCATCGGACTTACTGAACCAGGTTTGGCAACGTTGGCACGCGTAGGTTTCAGCACTCTTGGTTTGCAGACTTATCTCACAGCTGGTCCCAAGGAAGCGCGTGCTTGGACAATTTCTAAAGGCGCCACCGCTCCTGAAGCAGCTGGAGTGATTCACACAGATTTCCAACGCGGTTTCATCAAAGCCGAAGTTGTCTCCTTCGCTGATCTGGTTGACGCCGGGTCGATGGCAGAGGCAAAAGCGCGCGGCAAGGTGCGGATGGAAGGCAAGGAATATGTCATGGCGGATGGCGACGTAGTCGAATTTCGCTTCAACGTCTGACCCACACTAACCAAAGGATGACCGTGAAAAGCAGAGACGATTTAAGAAACGTAGCTATTATCGCCCACGTCGATCATGGTAAGACGACACTCGTTGATGCAATGCTTTGGCAGTCCGGTGCTTTCGCTGCTTACAAGGAACAAGGCGAAGGCAAGGATCGTGTGATGGATTCCATGGATCTCGAGCGCGAAAAGGGCATCACTATTCTCGCAAAAAACACGGCGGTGAAGCGTGGTGACATGACCGTTAACATCATCGACACCCCAGGCCACGCCGACTTCGGTGGCGAAGTAGAACGCGGACTCGAAATGGTTGACGGTGTGCTCCTCTTGGTGGATGCCTCTGAAGGCCCACTTCCACAAACCCGTTTTGTGCTGCGTAAAGCGCTCTCGAAAAAACTTCCGGTCATCTTGGTTATCAACAAAGTTGATCGTTCGGATGCTCGTATCGCCGAAGTTCTCAACGAGACTTATGAACTCTTCCTCGATCTTGATGCGGACGAGAAGCAAATTGAATTCCCCATTGTTTATGCATCTGCCAAGGCGGGTCGCGCCTCGCTCACCCAAACTGCTGATGGCGGTATGCCAGAAGAGACCGATCTTCAGGTGCTCTTCGACGTCATCAAAGAGACCATTCCAGCCCCTACTTATACCGAGGGTGCACCACTTCAGGCGCACGTCACCAACCTCGATGCTTCTCCTTATCTTGGGCGTCTAGCGCTCTGTCGCGTGCGCCAAGGCACCATTTCTAAGGGTCAAACAGTGGCCTGGATTCGCACTGATGGACGCGTGGAAAAGGTCAAAATTTCTGAACTTCTGATCACTGAAG
>CAFBQA010000006.1_pt1 | contig 27880 bp, 28 predicted proteins | sample 7269861 | NCBI WGS metagenome assembly CAFBQA01 (sample SAMEA6814165, study PRJEB35770) | uncultured Actinomycetes bacterium | biome: Freshwater; feature: Freshwater reservoir; material: water | place: Czech Republic | collected 2017-06-27 | depth 30m m
ACACCGACCGGTCAGAGCGCGCTTGTGCCCGAAATGCCCTGGTATTACTCCGGCACTCTGCTCACTGTTGAGTACCGCACTGAACCCGGTTATGTGCGTGCGCTCCTGCCTGACGATGTCGAATTGGCCGATGAAGATCCCGATGCGGTCGCGTTGATTTGGGCTGATTGGCAATCATGCAGTGAAGGCGGTGCGGAGCTACTCGACCCAGTGCGTTCGCAATATTTGGAAGCATTCGCCGTGGTGCGTTGCAAATTCCAAGGCGTCACCTATAGCCGATGTGTCCTCATCTGGGTCACAAAAGATTTTGCGATTGGCCGCGGATGGTTCCAGGGGTATCCAAAGAAGTTAGGGAACATCGCAGTCACTCGCATTTTCAATCATGGTAAAGCCTCGCCCCGGCTTGCAGCAGGTGCCAAACTCGGTGCATCACTTGCGGCTTACGATTATCGCTTGGCGAGCGCGCTCGTCACTTTGCGCGAACCGGCGAAGACCAATGGATTTGTGAATGGTCATCCCATGCTTCATCACCGGCTCATGCCATCGATCGCCATCGGTGCCGGCTACTCCATGGATCAAGTGGTAACAATGGGCGGTGTGGAAGCAGACCTCGGCGTCCCTTGGGTAGGAGATGCACAACTCACTCTGGCAGATTCGCAATGGGACGAACTGAAGTCGGTGCTACCCGTCAAGGAAATTATTGCAGGCTACTACCGCGAGGTAGGCGTGAAATTTGCTGGAGGAACGCTCCTTGAGGATCGCTCCCGTCCCGTTTAGAAATCTTCGAGGTACTCGGTGATTTCCCAATCGCTCACGTGTTGGTTGTAGCGATTTACTTCGTCGCGCTTGAGTGCGATGAATGAATTGAAGAGCAACTCTCCCAGTGCATCCTTCAACACTTCATTCGCTTCAAGTTCATCGAGCGCCTTTGCCAATGTTCCTGGCAATACCGCGGCCGTTTCGTCATCGTATGCCCAGCCCGCGATGGGTTCTGGCGGAGTGATTTTCTTCTTAATTCCATCAAGCCCTGCCGCAAAGATGGCAGCCATTACCAAGTAGGCATTTGCAGCACCGTCAGCAACCCGAACCTCGATGCGAGTTCCTTCGCCTCTTTCGGGTGGGATGCGCATGTAGGTACTGCGATTATCGAATCCCCAATTGATGCGGTACGGCGCCAAAGAATCTGGACGGATTCGACGGTATGAGTTCACAGTCGGGTTGGTGAGTGCGGTCATGGCCGGAGCGTGTTTGATAACGCCACCAATGAAGTGAAGGGTAGTTTCGCTCAACTCACTACCGGCATGCATCACGTTCTTGCCATTCTTATCGACGAGGGAGACGTGCATGTGGAAGCCGCTTCCACCTTCGTCATTCCATGGTTTACCCATAAAGGTGGCATAGGCGCCGCCGCGCGCAGCAATGTCTTTCACTGCGTACTTCATGAGGAAGGTGCGGTCAGCGGCATCCATAGCTTCGCTATGCCAGAGATTTATTTCGTATTGTGATGGTGAAAATTCGTGGTTGCCGGCAAAAGTTCCGATGTTGAATTCCCCGAGGTTACGGAGCATGGATAAGAAGAGGCCAGTGGGATCTACGAGTGCGCCTGTCGTGTAGACGCGGCCAGTCTTTTCAATAGCCCGTTTGAAATGTCCGTGTTCGTCAAGCTTGGCAATGTAGAACTCGAGTTCTGGTCCAGCAACAGGTGTGAGGCCTAGCGACTTGTACTCATTGAGAACATTTCCGAGGACAGTGCGCGGAGATACTTGGTTGGGAGTGCCATCTGGATCGAGGGCGTGTGCAATCACGATGGCGACCCCTGGCTCCCAAGGAATAGGGCGAAGCGTAGGCCAATCGATATCAGTCAGGAGATCAGGGAGTCCGTCTGCAAGTGAAGCATGGCCACTTTCAATCACGCCGCCGACAGTGCTAGTGATCCAGACTCCTTGACAGAAGGCGGGACCATGGGCGGCAGAGCGCGCAAGCTCTGAGACGAGTAGATCCTTAGATCGCGCAATACCAAGAACGTCCACATAGGCAACGCGAAGAATGTCTATTCCTGCTGCCTTGAGTTCGTTGCTCTTGCTCGTCAGGTCAATGCTCATGCTTACTCCTTGGTTCTCGTAGCTAGGCGGCAGGCCACCTGACCGTTTGTACCCGTACGATTCTAGAGATAGATAAAGAATTTAGATATATCCTCGCCATTTTTCCTCCAATCAGGCAACATGGGCGCGTGCGCGCGCTCTTTATTCAACACGACCCCTTCAGCCCGACCGGCCCCGTAGGGGAGGCTTTCGCCGGTCTCGGATACGAGATTTCTGAGTTCGTGGTGGTTCCGCACGCTGATTTCCACTCGCCCAATGTGGTTGCCGAGTGGCCGAACTTCTCCGATTACGACCTTTTGGTGCCGATGGGCTCCCCTTGGGGAGCGTGGGATGAAGCCAAGATTGGTAGTTGGCTCCTCCCTGAGTTGGCCCTACTGAAAGCGGCCCACGAGAGCGATATCCCCATCTTTGGTATCTGCTTTGGCGGGCAATTGATGGCGCGAGCGCTGGGTGGTTCAGTTGCCCCCGGGCCTCGCCCGGAGATTGGCTGGTTTCCGGTTCATAGCGATCGACCAGATTTGATTGCCGAAGGCCCGTGGTTTCAATTTCATTACGACAGATGGACCCTTCCGCCGAATATCAAAGAGATTGCCCGTACGCCCGTAGCTTCGCAGGGCTTTGTGAGTGGGCACACGCTTGGCATCCAATTTCATCCAGAAGTGATTACCTCTACCTTGCAGGGGTGGATTGATAACGGGGGAGAGAGTGCAGTCGCAGGGGATGGTCAATCCATTGAAGCACTCATCAACATGACGAGAGCACAAGAAGTTGCGGCGATTGCTCGCGCACACACATTGGTCAAGAATTTTGTTAGTCAGGTGGTGAAAGCATGAGTGACTTACAAACTTTTCTTTCAGCAGTCACTGTGGAAGATCTTGAGCGAGATCCTTACCCGATCTACCAACGGTTACGAGAGTCCCAAGAGATTGGTTACTTGCCCTGCGTGGATCTCTGGTTTGCCACCACTTGGAGCGATGTCGCCGCCGTAGGAACCGAAAATACTGTTTTTTCAGCAGAGCTCGGAGGGAATAGCCCGCTCGACATCGCCTTCGGGGGACCAAGCGTGTTGACCATGGAAGGCCCTCATCACTTAGCGCTTCGCCAAAGCATGGATGAGAAATATCGGCCTAAGAATGTGTCGAGTTGGATTGAAGATGTCGTGAGGCCCATTGCTCGCGCACAGGTGGCAAAGTTAACTCCAGGGAAAGTCGATCTACTTTCCCAATACTTTGAGCCTATCTCTGTCCTCTCTCTGGGAGCAGTGCTTGGCGTAGGTCATCTTGATGATTCAACTCTTCGTCGATGGTTCTATGGGTTACGTGAAGGCGCCATTAATTACGAATCCTCGCAAGATAGGTTTGCCGAGACAGCGATCATTGCCCGTGAAATTGATGAGACTATGGCCGAAGTCTTTGATCGGCTAGAGCGCCATCCAGATGATTCCACTATTTCGCACATGCTCTTCACGGGTATGCCCGAGGGGCAGATGCGCTCGCGAGACGCACTTATGCCCACGATCAAGGTGATGTTATTGGGCGGGGCGCAAGAGCCGGGACATGGCGCCGCTTCAACTATGTATGGATTACTTTCGCACCCCGATCAACTCGGAGCGGTGCTGGCAGATCCTTCGTTGATTCCCGTTGCTGTTGATGAAGGTGTTCGTTGGGTTTCTCCTATCGGGACTCAAGTCCGTGAAACTCAAGCTGATGTCATCCTGGGAACCACGACGCTCGGAAAAGGCGCGCGAGTCGCCGCTGTCTTGTCTTCGGCTAACCGCGACACTGCGGTCTTTGGAACAAGCGCCGATGAGTTTGATATCAACCGCGAGAAGCGAGCGCATGCTGGCTTTGGATTCGGTCGACATTTCTGCACTGGACACGCCTTTTCGAAGCAACAAATAGCAATCGCTCTCGAAGAGTTGCTTGCTAGGTTCCCTGAGATGTCGTTGAATCCTGAACACGAAGTGCGCTTTGAGGGTTGGGAGTTCAGGGCCCCTACCGCGTTGCACGTGATTTTGAAGTAGGGACTACTCGAACTCGACTTGTACCGGCAATCGCTTAATGCCATGGACGAAGTTACTGCGCAAATAATCAGTTTCGCCAATGCGTTCCATATGTTTCACTCGAGGTAAAAGTTGAGTGAACATAATCTGCATCTCTAGCCTGGCTAGTGCATTGCCCATACACATATGTGGGCCACCGCGGCCAAATGCCATGTGCTCGTTGGGCTTACGGGTCACATCGAAGGAATATGGATTGGCGAAAGTCTCTGGATCTCGATTGCCCGAGGCAAACCAGACCACCACCTTCTGACCCTTCTTGATCTTCTTTCCATGCATCTCCACGTCGCGCGTTGCGGTCCTGCGAAAGTGATAGACCGGGCTTGCTTGACGAAGGAATTCTTCGATGGCCCAGGGGATCAGTTCTGGTTTTGCTTTAAGAAGCGCCATTTGCTCAGGGTGGTCGATGAGGGCGTTCATCGAGTGGGTGATGGCGTGACGAGTCGTTTCATTACCCGCAATAACAATAAGTAAGAAGTAGTTTCGGAAGTCGCGATCATCGAGGGCTAGGCCATCGGTGGGAACGTTATGTGCCAGTTGGGAGACGAGATCATTTTCGCTCTTTCCGCGGCGAGCTTCTCTTAATTTAAATCCGTAATCAAAAACTTCCAACGCGGCAGGAGAGCGGAAGGGGAGGAGGCGGTACTGCTCGCTCTCTTCGCTATCCAAGAGAACGTCGGTGTGTTCGGGATCAGTGTTGCCCACCATCCGGTTTCCCCAATTGATGAGTTGTCCGGTATCGGTATCTGGAACCCCAAGCATGCGCGCTAACACGCGAATTGGGAAATCAGCGCTCACTTCTTTCACGAACTCAAATTGATTTTTTGAGAATGCTGCATCGAGAGTGGTTTTGGTGAGTGCTTCGAGAAAGTTTGTATACCCGGCCACAGATTTTGGGGTGAAGTTATCCATCATTAATTTGCGGAGTACACGATGTCGATTTCCATCTGTCTCGAGCATGGAGCGACGCACCTCTAGCTGTTCTTCGTCTAGTTCCTCAAGGTTGGTGCCCTGCTCACTATTAAATGTTTCGGTGTCACGCAGCACTGACACAATGTCTACATAACGCGTGAGTGACCAGAAACCCGCGCCGCCCTCTTCGTTACTCCAATGGCAGGGGTCTTCGCTGCGCATCTGCTCGAAGAGCTCCCAAGGAGCGCCGTTCTCAAACAAACTCATATCTGCAAGAGATACATCGCGAAGGTTGCGTGATGTTCCAGTGCTTGCCGCCATCAGATTCTCCCAATCATTCGGATCAAAACGAATTTACCTTATCTCTCCCGCCAAATGAAGTAGGGATATTTCGGGCACTTTCCAGAATTTGCCACTATCCTGGCGCGCAGGGGGAGATATCTATGGCAGGTGCACATACGCTCAATGAGACGGAGCGCGCGGTTCAAGAGCGCCTCGATAGTTTGCCGATCGACTTTGAGGCGATGGCTGCTGTTTCAAATCTCTTCCGTGCCGCAAATGCTGTAAGAAATCATCTTGAGCGCACAGCGCTTGCTCCGAGCGGGATGACATGGACGGGTTTTGTAGTTCTCTGGGTGGTCTGGATCTGGTCACCCATTGAGACGCGAGATATTGCTTCCGAGGCTGGAATATCAAAGGCCACGCTCACGGGTGTGCTCAACACACTTGAGGGTCGTGGATGGCTTGAGCGTCAGCGAAGTTCAGAGGATGGCAGGCTCATGGTCGTCACGCTTACGCCCGCGGGGTCAAAACTGATGAAGAAACTCTTTCCGAAATTTAACGATCAAGAAATTGCCACCGTCTCGCAAGTCGCTCGCGGTGATTTGGATAAATTCACTGCCAACCTGCGTTCGCTCACTCGGTCAGTTGAGGGAAGCTAACCGATCCGCTCGCGAAACTTCTTGAAGATCGCAAGTTGATCTGGATCAATCTCCCATCGATCTTCAGGGTGCCACTGCACGGCGACGCCGTTCGCTCCATCGACTGTGAGCGCTTCCACGCACCCGTCTGTGGAGTAGGCAACCGCACGTACCCCGGTTCCCAACCTCGCTACGGACTGATGGTGGTAGCACGAGCTTGTGACTACTGGCAGTTCGAGGCCGAATTCATCCCACGCCTTTTCGAAGACCACATCGTGGGTGAGATGACGATGCGGAGGTTCGATGTGCTGATTCAAAGTTCCACCGAGCGCCACGTTGAGCAGGTGCATTCCGCGGCAGAGGGCCAGGAAGGGGATCCCTTCAGCGAGCACGTACTTCATGAGAGCGAGATCATTCGCGTCTTGCACATCATCGATGTCATAAAGGTGTTCTGAGTCGGGGAGTTCTCCGTACGCCGCAGGGCTGATGTCGCCACCGCCCGCAAAAAGGACGCCGTCGAACCCTTTAAGTCGCTCATGCCAATCGGAGGAATCTGCGGTGGGGAGCAACGTGACTGGATCCAATCCGGCAGCCCAGAGACCTTCGAGTAGCATCCGAGCCGAAACCACACCCCGAAACCGGAGGGCGCTCGCGCTCTCGGTGAAGCGTCCTAGGAGGGCGACCCTGGGGCGAACTCCAGTTGAATTCTGGGATGACAGGCTCATCTGGCTCCTCTTTGGGCTCTTCAGATCCATATTCGCGTACTTTGGGCTACCTAAAAAGAATATCTGGTGGCATCCTATACCGTTAGGATCCTAACGATTATGGGAATGAGGGAGATGTCCAAGATCGTCGTTGCGGGAGTTTCCGTTGATACCGGCCATTTCATAGGTGGTCAGCGGGTCTACTCGGCAGAGACTTTTTCAGACCATTCACCCATTGATGGCGCCTTCCTGGGGGAGATATCGCGAGGTGGGGCGGGTGAGGTTGACCTCGCCGTTGCGGCGGCGCGGGCGGCTTTTCCTGGCTGGGCAAAGACTCCTCGGATCGAGCGCGCACGCATCATGCACGCCATTGCAGATGGGGTCGAAGCTCGCCTAGAAGAACTTGCGCAGGTCGAGACGCACGACAACGGTGCGCTCATTCGTTCACATCGACGTGGAGTTATGCCCCGAGTTGCCCACAACTTTCGCTTCTTTGCAGATTGGCTTCTCAACGAGTTGCACCATGATCCATTTGAAACACGTGGACATACCAACGTGGTTTCCTGGGATCCATCTGGCGTAGCCGCACTCATCACGCCGTGGAATGCGCCACTCATGCTTGCGAGTTGGAAAATCGCACCGGCACTCGCTTCTGGTGACACCGTCATTTTGAAACCCGCCGAGTGGACACCGCTCAGTGCCTCTCTCCTCTGCGATATTGCTAAAGAAGCAGGTTTACCCGATGGTGTTTTCAATGTGGTGCAAGGATTAGGAAACGAAGCCGGTGCCGCGCTCGTTGCTCATCCGGGAATTTCACGAATCTCATTTACCGGCTCTGTTCCCACGGCAAAACTAGTGGCTCGTGCTGCTGCAGATAATTTGACGCCATGTTCGCTCGAGTTGGGCGGCAAGAGCCCACTGATCGTGATGGAAGATGCGGATCTTGAATTAGCTGTCACGCTCGCTGCCGAGCAGTACGACAACGCTGGCCAAGTCTGCTTGGCGGGCACTCGCCTTCTGGTGCACGAAAAGGTTCGTGAAGATTTCGTAGTGGCTTTCAAGGAGCGCGTTTCCAAGATCGTGCAAGGCGATCCTCGTGTGGAGGGGACCGATATTGGCCCACAGATTCACGAAAAACAATTTACGAAAATTCTTGGTTACATCGATCGAGCCAAAACAGCAGGCGCCCAAATCGAAATAGGTGGCAGCGCGAACGGAGACCTCGGCGGTCTCTACATTCACCCGACGCTCATTTTGCACGCCGCTCCCGGAAGCGAAATTCTCACCGACGAAGTCTTCGGTCCAGTACTCACGCTCCAAACGTTTTCAACAGATGAAGAAGCCATCTTGATGGCGAACGGGACTGAGTTTGGGCTTGCGGCCGTGCTCGTTTCGGGAAACCGCGAAAGAGCTGAGCGCATCTCTGAGCAGTTAGTGGCCGGCACTACCTGGGTGAATTGCTTCTTCGTGCGTGATCTCCGTGCTCCATTCGGCGGCGCACGAAAGTCTGGTGTGGGTCGCGAAGGCGGCTCCTGGTCTTTTGATTTTTATTCAGAGCTTAAAAATACAGTGTTCTCACCAAACGGCTGGAGGGATTGAGATGGGCGAAATAGTCGGAGCAGGGATATTGGCGCATGTGCCTACGATCATGTTGCCAAAAGAAGTGCGTTACGAACTCAATGAAGGTAAAGAGATTTCTCTTGTTACGGGTCTGGAGCGTCTACGTAAAGAAGTCTTTGAAACCGCCGATTACGACACCGTTGTTGTCTTGGACTCCCATTGGGCAACGACGGTTGAATACGTGACAACCTCTCATGCTCGTCGTACTGGCAAGTACACATCTGAGGAGTTACCCCGAGGTATGGCACAAATACCTTATGACTTTAAAGGCGATCCAGAGTTGGCCGTAGAGATCAGTAAATATGCTGAAAAACATGGCACCTGGATTACTCCTATTGATGACCCTGAACTTCCAGTCTTTTACGCAACCATTAATCTGTGGAAGTACCTCGGCGAAGGTTTGGATAAGAAGTGGATCAGCATCGGTTGCTGCCAAACCGCGGAGACCGAAGATAACCTCCGACTGGGACGTGCTCTCGGCGATGCCATTGCAAAGTTGGATCGTAAGGTTCTGTTGATCGCCTCCGGTGCGCTTTCGCACACCTTCTATTCGCTGCAAGAATTGCGCAAACACGAAGCAAGTGACATCTCGCACATCTTTACTCCAGAAGCGCGCGACGCCGATCTGGAGCGGATTGAATGGTTTAAGCGCGGGGATCACGATCAGGTGCTGCGCACGATGCCTGAATTCTATAAGTACAAGCCCGAGGCTCGTTTTGGGCATTACCTCATGATGATCGGCGCGCTTGGTGAAAACGAATGCACCGCACCTGGGCGCCTCTTTAGCGAGTACGAGAATTCCATTGGGACGGGACAGGTACATGTCTGGTTCGACCAGCCAGAGGCTGGCTGGACGGTAAAGGCGAACGCCCGTGTCTAAGAATGTAGAGACGCGCAGGATCCTCCTAGATGGGTATCCCACTGAAGTAGTGCGCCACGGGGACGTTCTCGTTGCTGGGGATGGCCGTCAGGTAGCAATCGCAGATGCGATTCACTTGGCCCCAGTTGAGCCAACAAAGATCATCGCGGTTCATTTGAATTATCAGAGTCGTACTGATGAATTCATGACCAAGCTTCCCCCTGCACCTACCTATTTCCATAAACCCATCACCGCGTTAAATTCTCATAATGGTGACGTGGTTCGCCCCCAAGGATGCAAGTGGCTCAATTATGAAGGCGAGATCGTCATCGTAATTGGACGCACTTGCCGCAATATTTCTCCCAAGGATGCGGCTGATTACATCGCCGGCTACACCATTGGAAATGATTACGGGCTCCACGATTTTCGAGATACCGATGCTGGTTCGATGCTGCGCGTGAAGGGGAGCGACACTCTTGCGCCAGTGGGACCTGGTTTAGTTCGTGATTGGGATTTTAAGAATAAGCAGATCCGTACCTTGGTCAATGGAGTTGTGAAGCAAGATGACAACACCAAGAATATGGAATGGGATATGCATTACTTGGTCGCTGACATCGCGCGCACCATCACCCTTGTTCCCGGCGACATTCTCTTCTCGGGTACGCCAGCATTTTCGCGTCCGGTGCAACCAGGCGATTTGGTCGAAGTCGAAGTCGAAGGATTAGGAAAGCTCAGCAATCGAATCGTAGAAGGCCCCACGCCAATTCGTACCGATGTGGGCGCCCAACCCACCGAGAGTGAAGAGGTTATCTCCACTGCCATGGGCGGCGATTGGGAATTCCGCGGAATACGCACACCATCGAAAGATCTCTACCCATCACGAATTGAGGAGAAGAAGTGAAGGTTCATGTAGACATGGAGAAGTGTCAGCATTACGGACAGTGTGTATTTGAAGCTGACGATGTTTTCTCTTTGGGCGACGATGGGAAATTGGTCTACAAGGCAGATGTTGACGACAGCCGCCGATCTGACGTCGAGTCCGCTGTAGATGTATGCCCCATGCAAGCCATTACGGTCGAGTAGTCCTTCTTGAAGGTTCTTATCGTTGGCGCTGGGTTAGCCGGATTACGGACCGCAGAGTCCCTCCGTGGTGCGGGCTTTGCTGGCGAGATCACCATCGTGGGAGAAGAGCCGCACTTTCCCTATAACAGGCCTCCACTTTCAAAAGATGCACTGGCCAATGGTTTAACGATTGCTGATCTCGAATTCAAACGCCGTGAATCCATCGCTGATGTGAGGTGGATCTTTAACGATTCCGCACTAAGTACTAATTACGCAGAGCGAAGCGTGCTCCTGGAGTCTGGGCGTCTCGAGTCTTTTGACATCTTGGTCGCCGCAACTGGTATTCGCCCTCGCGTGCTTAACGTTCCAGGGGCTGAGAAAAGTAAATTTTCACTCCGCAATTTTACGGAAGCACAAGAACTCCGTACCTCTATGTTGGGAGCGGAGAAGCTGGTCATTGTGGGCGCTGGCTTTATTGGTTGTGAGATAGCGGCGACGGCACGCAAACTTGGAATTAATGTGGCTGTGGTGGCAGCTGATCCCGAGCCGATGTTTAGGCCACTCGGCGCAGAGTTTGGTCGTGCGATGCGAGAGCGCCACGAAGCAGAAGGCGTGAAGTTTCACATGGACGCCAAAATCGCTGGGTACCTCGGAGGGGATAGCGCTACCGGGGTATCTCTGGAGAGTGGCGAGGAAATTCTTGGTGACTTAGTGGTGGAAGCTATCGGTTCACTTCCGAACACTGAGTGGCTAGCCGGAGGAGAACTTGATCTGCAAGACGGGGTACTCGTGGATTCATCAATGCGTGCCACGGCCCCTAGTGATCTCTCTGTTTACGCTGTAGGTGATGTTGCTCGATATGCATTCGATCTCTTTGATTCCACTCCTCGCAGGATTGAACATTGGAATCTCCCTACGGAGACGGGTCGTCGGGCGGGCAAGTCGATCGCCCATTTTCTGACCACCGGCGAAGTACTTGTTGAGCCAGTGAATTTTGTCCCGTCATTCTGGTCGGATCAGTATGAAGATAACGTGCAATCCTTTGGGATACCCGGCATCGCAGACTCTATAAACGTGGTTGATGGCGAACTCGCTGGCGACTGTGTAGTGGAGTATCTGCGTGACGGTAAAGTTGTGGGAGTGGTCGGTGTGAATACCAGCGCGAAATTAGCGCCGTATCGTAAGAGATTTCAGGAGATTAATTAAGCACGTCTGTGAGAGTGACTACCGCAAAGATGAAAAGGAATGCTGCGAGTGCGCGCTGGCGAAGGAGTGGATTAATTCGTTGAGTGAAGCGGGCGGCAAGTAAGACGCCAAGGCCAGCTGCTAGTCCAAGGAAGAGTGTGTGCGAAGGTGGCATCACACGCTTTCCGGCCAGCGCCGAGAGTGCGTTGATGGCTAAGACGAAGGAACTCGTTCCTACTGCAACCGACATCTTTAACTTGCTAATCAGGCGAAGCGCTGGAATGACTACGAAGCCGGCTCCTACACCGAGTGCACCGGCCGCACTCCCTGCTAGCGCTGCACCGATCCAACCTTTCCAACTCGCGCTGGGTATCTCGCTCTTACTGCGTCGGAAGAGGGAGGCTGAGGAAGTGAAGAGCAGAATAGATAGCAAAATAGCGGTGAGAGTATTCGAAGCATTGCGCATGAGATAGCCGACAATGATGGCCGCCGGAATCGAGAGCACGAGAAACGGCAGAGCTGCTCGGAAGTCGATCTCACCTCGACGAGTTACCACCAAAGTGTTGACTGCTCCTGAGATAAGCACTACCGAGAGTCCGGCGATGGAGGCTTCGCTGTAGGTCATGTTGAGTAGATGGACCGCGAGCGGAACCGTAAGTGAACCAGCGCCAGCTCCGAAGAACGCCATAAAACACCCGAGTACTACACCGACGAGCAGTATTTCCATTATGCAGAGGCCATTGGCTTACGACCTTCGTCGGCGATCGCCATCATTTCACGTGCGAGCTTCTCGAAGGCCTCTCCGCGCTCTTGTTTATGTGCCTCTGTTCCAAAAAGGTTCTTGGTATCTTCGACATCGCTCGAGCGGTCATAGAGCTCGCCATATTTTTGACCTGCGTAGGCGGTGAGTCGATAATCCGGAGTGATCAAAGTGCGTAGACGCACTGGGCCTGACATGCCATCAAGACCAAAGGGCTGATCTTCTTCAACGATCAACGCATCACGCCATGGTTTCTTTGACTTTCCCACGAGGGATCTTCCCTGAATGCCACGCCATCCACGACTCCCGGTTAATTCGAGAAGTGTGGGAGCAATGTCGGCACTCGAGACAAGGCGATCATCAAGACCAATATCAAGCATCGGGCCAGATATGAGAAGGGGCACACGTGTCACTGCTTCATAGTGCACAAAATGTTTGAGCATCAAACCGTGATCGCCGAAAAGATCGCCGTGATCAGTAGTGAAGACGATGATGAGCGGGCGATCTTGGGTGGCTTCACGAGCGGCACTCACAATTTTACCGACGGCCTGATCGACAAATTGAATCTGACCAATCTGCGCACGCAACGCATCTTGGAACTGCTCCACCGTGGGCGCCCAAGTCATTGTGGGATCTTCTGGGGGAGTACCGCGATGTGCGGCGATCTCTTGGAGATGTGGTGGCGACTCTGAGTGCGAGGCAAAGAATGTTTCTGGGAGCGGAAGAGTTGCCGGATCTATATCCGGCATGAATTCTGCGGGCGGCGCAAAGGGATGGTGTGGATCGGGGAAAGATACAAAGCAGAGGAAGGGATCGTCTGAACTTGCCGCATCCTTCAGACGCGCAGTGGCGCGCTCAACGACGAAAGATGAGGGGTGGAGTTCTGCGGGTACTTGCGAGACATAAACCTGATCCCAATCCGCGCGACGTTCTTTTGAGTTTTGCCAACCTGCAAGTTCTTCTAGATTTGCGCCACGGGCTTTCGCCCAATGCCAATAATGTCCACTTGGCCGGTCGCCGTGGCCCACAGCCAAGTCAACGGAGTCGAATCCGTAGTAGTCAGCAGGTAAGTCAACGTAACCCTCGCGATGCCTCTGGGAGTTTTCCCACTGTTGCCATTCATCTCCCTCACCCACACCGCTGTAAAATCTGGCGTCAGGAAGATCATTGAGAACTTCTGGAGCGTTGGCTTCGATATCAGCGAGCTGAAAACCCTCATAAGGCCAACCCATGGTTTGGAAGTGCAATTTTCCAATCGCAGAAGTTTTATAGCCAGTGCGGCGCATCGAACGCATGAAAGTTTCCGCTTGCCAATCTAAAGTCACGCCGTTCGTCCGTGTCCCATGCACAGAGGGCCAGCGCCCTGTTGCAATTGTTGCTCGATTTGGCATGCACGTGGGATTTGCGACATAAGCCCTCGTGAATCGTCGACTCTCGAGGGCGATCGCATCAATATTCGGAGTACTGATTGGGAGATCCTTATTAGCGTGGCCCAGATGGTCGGCTCGAAGTTGGTCGGCGACAATCACTAAGACGTTAGGGCGCATGACCTTATCCTTCCAGGCTTCCGTATTTGCACTCTCCGGCAACCAGTGTTGCCTGGACTTTACTCTCAAGGAGGGAACTTCCATCATCGTTCCAGTCGATTTGACGGTCAAGGAGGACAAGGTCGGCGGCATAGCCCACCTCGATACGCCCACGCCAACCTTCAGTTCGATTTTGGTAGGCGCCGCCTTCTGTCATCGAGCGCAACCCATCTATCAGTGAGATTTTTTGAGAATCGGATGGAGAGGCGTCGAAATCTCGAAGATCTCGACGGTGGGCGGTAACTAATATTCTTTTCCAGTCCGGTTCAGAAACCGGCGCATCAGATGAGAGTGCCAGCGAGATACCTGCATTCAAAGCGCTCTGTAAAGGTTGATTGGCGCGAGCTCGAGCAATTCCCAACCGTGCATCATTGCCCTGACCCACCATCCAGCGGATGAGTGGATTAGTATTGAGTCCGATTCCTGCATCGCTCATTTTGCGCATATTGGATTCGTTGAGGTAATTACCGTGAATTAAATAGTGCCTGCCGTTGCGGCCATTTTTCTGCACGCTAAGTATTGACTCAATAATCGCCTCGGACGTGGCATCTCCTGTTGAGTGAAGACCTGCTTGCCATCCTCGGCTATGAATTTCGGAAATTATCAGGTCAAGTTCTTGGAGTCGTTCAGCGTCGGATGAACCCTCGATGGTCATATGACCACAAGTACCGTCGTCGTAGGGTTCTTTCATCCATGAAGTTCTGCTACGTGGAACACCGTCGGCAAATATTTTTACCTGATCTATCCCGAGAAAGGAGTGAGGGAGAAGCGGACGTGCTTTACCGAAGTTCTCAAGGCCACTGGCGATATCTTTTACATTACTGCCGCCAAGCCCGCTAAAGAGGAGCATCAATGTGGTGCGAATGGGTAGTTCTCCCGATTGGGCAAGCTCTTGGTAAATTTCAAGAGCTTCTTCTCCTGCTGCGCCTCCAAGGAGTGAGTCCGCTCCTGGCCCAATTCCTGGCTCGGTGAATGCGGTGATTCCACGGGAAAGGAGGTCTGCTATGCCCAATGTAATTGCACTTTTTAAATCTGAGCGAGTAGGAGCTGGCATCTTTGCTAGCACCAGTGCGGACGCCGATTCAAAGAGCAAGCCGGTAGGGGAGCCGTCGGCGTAACGATCTATTCGTCCGCCTATCGGATCTGGCGTCTGTGAATCTATCCCTGCATGAGTTAACGCACTCTTGTTCACCAAAGTGCTATGGCCGGTGAAGTCACCAAGGACCGCGGGAGCACTGTGGCCAGCGTCTGAAATGAGCGAGCCGGTAGGCCGTCCTTCCGGGCCGTCGCCGGTCAAAGCCGTAATATCCCAACCCTGACCTCGAATCCAGCCGTTGGATTCGGGGCGCGCATCGCGGAGGATGGAAAGAAAGCGATCGTTATTTTCGGCATTGCGTAGATCGACTGCCGTGAAAGCTCTTCCCATTTCGACAAGGTGTAGATGTGAATCGTCGACGCCCGCGATCAAAGTCCTACCGTGTACATCGAAATTTTCACCTTCTGTTGCCCCTCTTTCGCTGGACAAAGAGAGCGCAATGATGCGCCCGGCACGCACACTCACGTCGAAAAGGGCGGACGGATAGTGGGCTAATGAAACATTTCTTAAGTTGAATTGGGAAGGCACGTAGCGTTTCTAGGGCATCTTTCTGGTGGCGTCAATGTCCGGGAGCCAGCACGCATTGGGTCGGCGTGTCGAAAATAAAAGTATTGTCAGGACCGTCTTCCTTCGCTACGGTCATACCGTTCGTACACAAACGGATATCCCTGATCCCGGAGGTTTACATGCTTAAGACCAGTACCCTGACCAGAATTGCGGCGAGTGCGCTCGTCGCTTCAGTGGCTTTTGCGCCGACATCATTTGCCGCTAATAAGCCTGCTCCGAAGCCGGTTACCAAAACGACCGCTAAGCCAGCGGCGAAGCCAGTAGCCAAGCCAGCGGGACCATGCGTAATCGTGACGCCAGCTCCGTCGTTCCAGACGATTAAGATCGCAGGAACTCAGATCAACACTACGGCTGCCGTTCTTGCTGCCGATAAAGCTAATTGCTTTGCTAAGTATGGAATCAAGTTGGCATGGACCGATGCCTTCCCTGCGCCGGGCGTTGCTCTCACGGCACTTGCTGGGGGTTCCATTGAAGTCACATATGCGCCCACAGTTCCAATCATTAACTTCGTAGTAAACGCCGGCTTGAAGGCGAAGATTTTGGCACCAGGCGATGGATACGCCCCCGGACAGCAGGCCAAAATTCTCGATGGAGGTACCTCGAAGATGATTGACGATACCGCCGTCTTAGTGAAGACCGGTGGCGCCATCAAATCCTGGGCAGACCTTGAAGGTAAGAGCGTCGCCGTCCCAGCCCGCAAGGCACAACTTGAAGTCACCATCGCTGCCAAGGTTCGCGAAGATGGCGGAGATCCCAGCAAAGTTAAGTTCCTTGCACTAGGAATGCCAGAAATGGCTGCAGCCATCAAGAAGGGTGACATCGATGCGGGTGGCGTTGTTGAGCCATTCGGTACCGCTGGCGTTGCTGATGGACTCTCGCTTCTTGGATTCCCAGCGGCAGGTTTCTTCAACGATGGTGGCGCTGTTGGAGTCTGGTTGGCTACAGATGCCTGGGCATCAGCTCATCGCGACCTAGCTCTTGCTTTCCAAAAGGCCATGAGTGAGTCGAACGCATGGGCTGCCGCTCCTGCAAACCTCTCTAAGGTTCGGGCTGAGATTCCTAAGATCACAGGTGTCACTGCGGCTGAAGCAGCTGCGAGCAATATTCCGTTCTTGCCCACAGCGGCTGTTACAGCATCGGATGTTGCAAGTGTGGCTACTAAGATGAACTTCCTTGGCTACATATCAAAGAAGGTTGATGCCGCATCGCTGCTATTTAAGTAGGAGCAACTGCTCGCAATCGGCTAGTAATTAGTGCGAAAGGGTCGGTCGTGAGGTTTGCGAATCCGAAGAACTGGCTGTGGCTCGTCTCCTTTGGGGGAGCGATCCTCATCTGGCAATTGGTTTCGGTAAACCTTAACGACCGACCTTTTCCATCTGCTTCCAAAATTTCAAACGCGCTTTTTGTCATGCTCCAGACGGGGGAGTTCTGGGGAGATCTCGGAGTCACTTTTCTGATCGCTATGACGGGCCTCATTATTGGGATAGCTCTTGCCGTGCCGCTGGGGTTGTTGGTGGGGCTCAACGAATTTGCCTTTAGGTCAACTAAATTTATTCTTGACTTTTTGAAAGTAATTCCGCCCATCGTAGTACTTCCTCTTGTGCTACTCATGTTTGGCACAACAGTAAAATTCAGTGTCACTCTCGTAGTCTTTGGTGTGCTCTTCTCTGTGTTAGTTCAAGCAACTTACGGGGTTCGAGACACTGATCCAGTTCTGCTGGATACACTTTCAGCTTTCAACGCGTCGCGATATGCGCGCTTAAAGTATGCAGTTCTTCCTTCGGCCCTTCCCTTCATTGCGACGGGCACGAAGATTGCCACGTCTGCGGCAGTAATCGTTTCCATAGTTACTGGCCTGGTCGGGAGTGGGCCAGGGCTAGGACATTCATTATCTGTTGCGCAGACAGGCGGAAACTTTCCCAATGTCTACGCCTACGTTGTTGTGTTAGGTGTGGTCGGAATATTGGTCAATATGCTGGTCTCGGCCATGGATAGACGAATTATCTTTTGGCGAGGCAAATAATGTTTTCCCTGCTGCGCCGTTTCCTCATATCAAGTTGGCTTGTGGCGGCTCTGCTGCTCTTTTGGTGGAAGATATCGGCAAACTCTGAGAGTTACTTCTGGCCCCCTCTTGGTCAGATCGCTACTCAATTCAAGACGAACTGGCTCTTCGCTAATGTCGCTGAAGACGTAGTCCCAAGCCTGAAGAATCTTGCTATTGGTTATTTCATTGGCGCCCCCTGTGCACTCGTCGTGGGCGCACATTTAGGTTTGAGTGAAATTGCGCAGCGGATATTTTCTCCTCTAGTGAATTTCTTTAGATCCATCCCGGGAGTGGCATTGGTGCCCATCTTCATCATGCTCTTTGGCATTGGCGATGAATCGCGACGGGTATCCATTGCGGTAGCTGTTTTCTTCCCCACCTTGATCGCGACTATCGAAGCGGTTCGCACTTCTGATGCAGTTCTATTAGATGTCTCTCGAAGTTTTAAGTTCTCGTCTTTTCAGAGTCTGTGGCGAGTTCGGGTGCCAAGCGGCGCGCCCATGATTTCATCTGGTCTTCAAGTGAGTCTTCAGGTGGGATTTATTGTCATGATCGTGAGCGAGATGCTCGGGGCTTTCAGGGGATTGGGAGCCTTTACCGTAGAGGCGCAGCAATCCTTCATGATCATTGATATGTGGACGGGCATCATCATGCTGGGAATTCTGGGTTACATTTTCAATGTCATATTCGAGTTAATAGAGAAGCGGGCCCTTCGCTGGTATCGCGGACAGAAAGGCCTCACAACATGACCCACCCTAAGCGCACCGGAGCGCGGCTCGAACTTAAAGATGTCACAAAAACTTATACGGGACACGGCGAAGACAAGCATGTGTTGGATCGCATCAACTGCATTGTGGAACCGGGAGAGTTCCTGTCAATCGTAGGCCCTAGTGGTGTGGGAAAAACGACTCTGCTCCGCCTCTTAACTGGATTAACGCCGGTTACAAGTGGTGAGATCTTGCTTGACGGGAAGAGAGTCACCTCGCCCCCTGAGGATCTTGCAATCGTGCTGCAGGAGTACACGCGCTCTCTTATGCCTTGGTTGACGGTGGAGAAGAATATTGAGCTTCCTCTCAAATTGAAGAAAATTGCTAAAGAGGAACGGCGGGAAAGAGTCCAATCGGCGATTCTGGAAGTAGGACTTGAAGGAAACGATTCGAGATATCCGTGGCAGTTGTCAGGTGGAATGCAACAACGTGTGGCGATAGCTCGGGCGCTTGCCAGTAGACCTCGCATTCTCGTGATGGATGAACCGTTCGCTTCAGTAGATGCACAGACTCGACTAGATCTCGAAGATCTCGTCCTGAAGGTAAGAGATGATTTCGGCATCACAACCTTGTTGGTTACCCATGACATGGACGAGGCTGTCTATCTAGCGGATCGAGTTTTGGTGCTCACGGGTAAGCCCGCGCATGTAGCCGCTGAAATTGCAGTGCCTCTTGGGTACCCTCGGGATCAGGTTGACACCAGAGCCCATCCCGATTTCGGTCACCTCCGTGGCGAGATCTATCAATTGATTAGAGGTAAGAGGTAAGTATGAGCAAAGTGCGTTGGGTTCTGGTCCTCAGCGAGAATTGGACCATCGTTGACCCCAACGACATGAAAGCTCTCGTTAGAATTGCGCAGGAGGCAGAGGACGCCGGTATCGATGCCGTCATGTTGAGTGAGCACATTGTGTTAGGGCGTTCTGCCGGCTCAAACGGCGTGATGGCCAACCCGCGAGAGTACGCATACCCCGGTAATCAACCGCCAGACATGTCATGGCCGAATTCCATCGTTTTGCTCTCGGCCATCGCTGCCGTTACTGAAAAGTTACGCTTGGTAGGTGGTGCGATCATCGCTCCACTTCGCCATCCGCTCCTACTCGCCAAGGAGATCGCCACACTCGACCGGCTTTCAGAAGGTCGGTTCGTGATGTTGCCGACGGTGAGTTGGCATGAAGATGAATACGCAGCGTTAGGTATTCCATTTAATCGTCGCGGAGCTATTCTCGATGAACAGCTCGAAGTTCTCGCGAAGTGTTGGCAACCCGGGCCAGTGAGCCATCATGGCGAGTTCTTTAATTTTGACGATGTGTGGGTAGAGCCACGGCCACAACGTGATGATGGGCCGCGCCTCTGGTTCGGTGGGCAGGACATGCATGCCCCGTTGCTGCGTCGGCTCGTCAAATATGGGCACGGCTTTAATCCTCTCGGTCTGCCTTCTGATGCCGATATGGAAGCCCTCATGAGTGGCCTCAGGGCTGCTGGTCGTTCGCTCTCTGATATTGAACTCGTGGGTGGGATTAACGGAAATTTTGAAACCCCTAATTCGCTTCTTGACCTAGACCGTGTTCTCGAGCCACTACCTGCAAAGGTAGAAGCTGGATTTGGGACTATCTGTTTCAAACCGTCTATGTATATTGATGACGCGAAAGAGATGGGTGCGTTTTGTCGTTCACTTATTAAGAAGAGCGATGCCTTACTGAGCTAGTTCTTTCTTCTTACTACTTGCAAGGTATGAACCAATAAGAACGAGTGGGAATCCGATCAGGGTTCCGGTAGTGATCTTCTCGCTGAGGAAGATGATGCCCAGGACGATAGCAACCGCTGGATTTACATAGGTCACCAGCGTGACACGAATGGGACCAATAGTTTTGATGAGCTCAAATAGCACTATGAATGCGGTTGCCGTGCAGACCACACCAAGGACGATGACTGCAAGTATTCCCTTGGCAGTCGGATGGATTGAGCGCCAAGTCAAAATCGAAGCAGGTGTGTAAATGATGGCAACCATCGCCGCCGACACTCCTACTAGTCCGATGATGGAGACGCCTTGTAACTTACGAGCTGCAATTGCGGGGGCAAGTGAATAGCCGAACGCCACGAGCAAGAGTTGCACGATAGATCGTGTATCCACTTTCCCCGCATTGATGTCGAGACCAACAAGGCTGACAACTCCAATGAATCCCACGGCCATACCGATGAGTCTGCGGCTTTGGAAAACCGTCTTATCTCCCATGAAGAAGTTCACGATGATTCCAGTGAGTGGGACCGTGGCCAGCATGAGGCCAGCAAAACCAGAGGAAACGCGAGTCTCCGAATCATTGAGTAACCACCAAGGGCCGACCATTTCGAGTGCTGCGAAAACGAGAACCCAACGCCATGCCTTGATAGCGGGCATGAGATCGCCACGTTTTGCTGCCAACGGAATCAAGAGCACTGCCGCGATGGCGGTGCGCAGGAAGACCACAATAATGGGGGAGAAGTCGGCGATCGCCACCTTGATTAAAAGGTAGGGGATACCCCAGATCAGGCAGAGCGCGGAGAAGAGCAGAAACTCACGTTTGGTCACCTGGTGACCTTATCAGCGAGTGGTTGGTTGGTTCGGCGAGTTGACCGGCTGAGAATTAAGCGACCCGCTCTTCGTTGATGAGCGTGCGCTTAGTGCAGATGCCATTTTCAAACCATTGCCATACTCGTGAGCGCTTATTCCCAGTGGCATCGAGCTGGATCATCTCGTAGAAGTATCCACTGGGATCATCTTTGCGAACCCAGGTAAGCATCATGGTGTGCTCGTCTACTTCCCAAGCACGACCAGTGATGCGATCGGTATCAAACCAGAGTTGCTTATCTTTGTATTTAGCAGGGAAGTGAATGACTTCATGGCGACCGTCGTCGTAATCGTAAGTATTGATTTGGTAGTACTCGTAAGGACCATCGGAAGGGAATGAGTTCTCCAGCCGGGCTTCATGACGCTCCACGAGATTTCCTTGCGCGTCAACCCAGACGTAGTGGCCCATCCACTTACCTTCGTGGCGTGCAAGTAGTGGCATCTCTTCCCGGATTCCCATGACGTCCCCTTTATATACTTTGGATACGAACTAACTGGTTTAATCTATCGAAATTAAAATTTATTTCAACCCTCTGGCCACCACCACGGGTCGCGTCCCGTGGATGAATTTATTAAGAGCGATTGGCGTCGATAAAAACGCCGGATAGAAATTTTACCCATTCGCGAGCCACCAATTCCGGAGAGTTTGAAAGCTTGCTTTTCGCCCTCGTGCATCACGCCAGTCAGCGCAGCATCATTGATGCTGACTGCGCCGGCATCTATCTGGCGACCTATTTTCATGGCGCGCTCCTCCTCGCCGAAGATGGCGGCTGAGAGTCCGTAGATAGTGTCATTAGCTAGCGCGAGCACTTCGTCATCAGAATTGAATTTCATGATGGGAATAATCGGTCCAAAAGTCTCTTCCGTCATTACCTTCATCGAATGATTCACATTGGTCAAGATGGTGGGCTCCAAATAAGCACCACCATCAAGAAACTTCATCTCACCACCAGCGGTAGCGATAGCACCTTTTGCATAGGCGTCTTCAAGATGGCTTGCAATAGTGGCAATTTGATCCTCAGCGATCATGGGACCAATGCCGCGACCCTCAAGATCCGGGAAATTCACTCCGAGCGCTGCAGTCATGGGGGAGATGCGCGCGACGAATTCATCGTGAAGTGACTCATGCACGTATACGCGTTCAATCGAAAGGCAGCTCTGCCCAGAGTTTGCAGTCGCTCCCCAGAGAATTCCAGGAACGGCGCGATCAAGATTGGCGCCGGGGAGCACGATGGCTGGATCTTTGCCGCCTAACTCAAGTGATGCGGGAATGAAGTTGCGTGCGGCATTCTCGGCCACGATGCGCCCGGTTTCTACGCTGCCAGTGAAACAGACAAGATCCACAAGTGGAATGAGTGCGGCACCGGTTTCTCCTGCGCCTTCGATGAGACCAATGACCTCGGCGATTTCTGGAACATCAATCAAGGTCTTCGCTAGTGGTTCTAGGAATCGCGGAGTGATCTCACTCGGTTTGATGATGACGGCGCATCCAGCGGCAAGTGCCGGGATGGCATCGATCAAAGCGAGAAGTAGTGGGAAGTTCCAGGGGCTAATGATTCCTACGAGTGGATAGGGACGAATCGACGGGGCTACGGAGACTCCGGGCATCGTAGTGTGTTGAATTGTTTCTTCATCGAGTAGTTCAACAGCTTGATTTGCCCAACGATTGAGTCCATCAACACTCACTTGCACTTCAATATTACTCTCGGTGCGACGACCCGTATCTTCGGTGAGTGCTTGGGCAAGTTCGTCTTTATGTGCGATGAGAGCATCACGCCACCTGAGGAGTACTTCGGCGCGATGTGCAGGACCGGCATCCTGCCAACGCTTTTGATTTGCGCGAAGTCGACTCGTCAACTTCACTAATTCTTCATGTGAAGGCGCATCAAGTGCGCGATCGTTCATTCCAGTTCGAGGATTTCTTACGTGCACACCTTGATCTAATTGGGTCACTTCGACTCCCAATGTCGTGCCAAATTGTCGATGGCTTCACGATGATGTGCCAGGAAGTAGGCACGTTCCGCAGTTGTCCCCGCTAGACCATTCGGCGCATCAACGTTATGGCGGGCATACTCCTCTGCCCACATCGCGGTCTTGGTGCGGGCAAGCAAGTTACCCATTCCTGGCTTTGCCTTATGTCGACGCACGGCGCTGAGATCTATGGCTGCGTTAGCCACCATCGACTCTCCAAAACCTGCCTCAGCAAGGACTAGCCCTGTGTAATCAAGGACTTTGCTCATGCCATCGGTGGAATTGGGTGGTACCGGAGACCCGTAGAGCCCACCAGAGTTTGCACTGACTAAATAGCAGCCGCTCTCCCAGGCGCGCGCACGTTTCGCCACGTCCTTTGGAGTAAGCGCTGGCGACCCCACTTCACTTGTTGAATGCAGAAGGACTTCGGCGCCGCGCAATGCGAATGCACGAGCCAGTTCTGGGTATTGAATTTCCTCACTAGCAATAACCGCGAGATTACCGATCTCAGTCTTAACAACTGGAAAAACAGCATCGATGCCGTATAGATCTACATATTTATCCCAGACATCCCAGGGGCTGGGCGAGAACATAGAGTGCAGGCGACGGTAGCGCAACACCACTTCACCACTTGGATCGATGATGAAAGATGTTTGAAAGTAGAGCTCTGCGAAGTTGGGATCGCTCTCATACACATTTCCTGAAAGAAAAGTTGAGTGCTTCTGCGCCACTTCGCCAAGTTTGTCGTATTCGACTCCTGATGGGTCGAGCGCTGCTTTCTCTTTCCACGCAGGGACTGCATCGCCCATTGGATAACCGGTGAGGAAGTATTCGGGGAGCACAACAAGTTTGATATCCCCACCAAGGAAGGCATTTGCCGCACCGATGTTTGCTGAGATGCGCGAAATTGATGTGAGCATCGCTGCGCGCGATTCCTCGTTGTTGAGATTATTCACTGCTTCGGTACGTGCCTGTAGTGCAAGTGCGCGGTAGTAAGTGCGCTCCTCTGCGAAAGGCTTGGAGAGTGCTCCAACAAAAGTCATGACTTGCCCTCTCCCGTGACCCAATCGCCAGCCCCGTAAGGATCGGCCAATGGTTGTGATGCGTGTTCGTGCACGATTCCCCATTTGCCGTTCTCATCTTTGCGAAGCACCCAGGTGAATCGGAGGCGCAGCACATCAGCTCTTCCATTGGCTTTGTAATCAAGATCGAGAATCCCTTGAATGCTCACAAGTGTTTCGCTGCCAATCATCTCGGGGCCTTCAATCCAGTGATGCCCGGTCACTCCCATGGGTGAGGTTTGGTAGGCGCTCCAGCCGCGAGCCACGTTTTCATACCCATGGCTGGCCCAGCGCGGTCCTTCAATGAAGACGTAGACCTCTTCACTGCGCTCATAGCCGTGTAAGACGCCGGGGATTTCGCGCGCCTCAATGGCGAGCATGAAGGCCTCGAGGGCGCTTAGAGCGGAACGGCATTCCGCCTCGTGGAACATGTCAGAGAATCTACTAGGGATGGGGGGGTACTTGCCAGAGGGTGTCCAAGGGCGTTAACTCCTCCTGTGTCTGACAATTCTGCCCTCATCGCCACTGCCGCCAATGAGCTCACCCTTGGCCTCGGTGCCCCTTCAATTCCGGGAGAGGTAGAGCTCGAGCTAGTGATTTCCCAGATCTCCCCACTCGATCGACAGGTAGTGGCTGGTTTTTTCCCGCCGGCAAAACCTTGGCCCCTTATTCCGGGGACGGCGGCGGTTGCCAAGGATGCGGCTGGCAATCATTACTTCGCATTTGCCGAGAGCGTTGGTGGAGGACTTACGCGCGATGGTATTCATGCTCAACGATTCTCGTTGCCGCAATCGGTGCTCCATTCGATTCCGACCGGTTCTGATTATGTTGCGATTGCGTCTGCGGTTACGTCGCTGGCAACGGCGCGCTCGATTCTGCAAGACATTGCCAAGATAAAGAGTGGAGGCACACTGCTTATTCTTGGTGGCACTGGTTCGGTCGGTCAGGCGAGCATTGCTGTTGGTCGCGCACTGGGTCTTACCATGGCAGTGGCCTCGCGTGATGGCGCTGACATCGACGGTGTGCGTGGCGTTCGCAACGATGCAATTGCGGAAGGTGCGCGTGCGATTCTTGGTCGCGGCGCCGATGTCATCATCGATCCTGTGGGCGGCGAAATTACCGGTAACGCAATGAGCGCCGGAGGTCCGGATTGTAAGCACATACTTCTTGGGTTTAGCTCGGGCGCCATGATGCCAATCCTGGCCCCAAAGTTTCTTGGCGGCGAGCATCAATTAATTGGTTTTAATCTCCTCCGCCGTTCACACGAAGGGTTGGCTGAGCATGTGCGAGCCGCTGTACAAGATGTGATTGTGGGAGGTTTTGCTCCAGATATTGATTCTATTCTTCCACTAGCTGATGGCGTAGCGGCCTATGCGCACGCGGCAAAAGTTCGTGGGCGCGTTCTCCTGCAAGGAAGCGGAGCATGAACAAGCAGTTTGATCTCATCGTCATTGGTGCGGGGACCACGGGCATTCCGTGTGCCGTGGAGGCTGCCAATCTCGGTGCGAAAGTCTTGTTGCTTGAAAAATCTCACGAAGTAGGTGGCACACTCTTTACATCTGGCGGCCATATGTCAGGCGCTGGAACTAAGCGCCAAAAAGAGCGTGGAATTGAAGATTCGCACGCGGCCCACTTAGCCGATATTGAACGCATCAGCCACGGAACTGCGCGTAAGGATCTTTCTACGCTTGCGGTGACTTTGGGAACTGAAACCATCGATTGGTTAGATGAACAAGGTTTCGAATTTCACGAAAAGGCACCGCGGATCGTTTACGGACACGAACCTTATGGGGTAGCTCGTACCTACTACGGAACGGAATCTGGGCTCTCAATTTTGAAAGTTCTTAAGCGCTTGCTTGATGAACGTATCGCCCTTGGTGGTATTGATCTACGCCTTAATACCGGAGCGAACTCTCTCATTGAAGAAGGCGGAGCCGTAGTTGGCGTGCGTACCGCCGAGGGTGATTTCACCGCTAAAAATGTTGTAATCGCTACCGGTGGATTTGGTGCCAACCCCGAAATGTTTGCCCGTTTGGAAGGTGCCCCACTCGTTTCTGCGGCGTGGCCCACTTCTACCGGAGACGGAATTGCCATGGCCGAGGAGGTGGGAGCTGCGGTTGTCGGGGCTGGTACATACCTTCCTACGTTCGGCGGACTTCCTTCACCGGACGGCGGAGTTCGCATTCGCTGGGATGATCGGCCACTGCTTGTTGCCAAGGAGCGACCACCTCACGAAATCTATGTAGATCGCCGTGGCAATCGCTGGGTAGCGGAAGATGAACCAAGCATCGATGTGAAAGAGCATGCGTTGGTCGGAATCGAAGAAATGACCTTCTGGACTTTCTTCGATTCGGCAGCGCTCGAGGCGAGCCAACCTATGGTGATCGGTTGGAGCACTGATGATCTGAAGGCGCATGCAAATGTGCTTCCGGGAGTTTTCTCTGGAAACACGATTGAAGAGACCGCGGCGCGCATGGGTGTTGATCCTGCCGGACTGGTATCCACCGTGGCGCGATACAACGAGCACGTGGTCGCGGGGGCTGATGCTGAGTTTGGAAGAAAGCACCTCCCAGCTCTCATTACAGAGGCTCCGTTTTACGCTATTCAAAATCATGCAATCACTTTGATTACGTTCTCTGGCATTGATGTGGACGTGAACCTGCGCGTGCGAAAGACTGATGGATCCATTATCCCCGGACTTTATGCTGCAGGTGAGGCACTCGGTGCTGCGGCAACAATGGGTAAGTCGTTCTGTGGTGGACTCCTGGCAATGCCAGCAATCGCTTTTGGCCGACATATTGCCCGTGAATTAGCTGCTGAGGGAAGTTACACAAAATGAGTGAGCGCGGTTTTAACCGCGTGGCAGGTGAATTGCGAAAGCAAATAACCACTGGCCATTTGGCACAGGGTGATCGCTTACCGAGTGAGGCCGAGCTCTCTGCGCAATATTCGGTAAGCCGTTCCACGATACGCGAAGCTCTGCGAGTTTTAGAGTCGCAAAATCTTATTGTCACCACCCGCGGTGCTTCCGGTGGAAGTTGGATTAATCATCCGAATCGCGATGAAATTGCGGGTTACTTGGAGACGGGTTTCAAGTTGATGACGTTGGCTTTAGACATGCCAAGCGTTGAGGCTTTACTTGAAGTGCGCGCCATTGTGGAAGTCCCTGCGGCGCAGTTGGCTGCGCAACGTCGCACCGACGAACAAATTGAACAATTGGCGGAGAGCATTAGAAGCCATAAGCCATCAGCGGAAAGCCACTCCGTCCACCGTTCTTTCCATGGCATTATCTTTGAAGCTGCAAACAATGCCCTTTTGCATACGGTTTCTCAGCCAATTTTCGCAGTTGTGGATGAGAGATTTGCGCGCGACAAAGCACCACCCGAAATGTGGGAAGAGGTTGCCCGCTTTCACGAAGAAATATTCGAGGCGGTGCGTGATCAGGATTCCAAGGCAGCTGGTGAATTGATGCGCGAACATCTTGCGCAGTTAACAACGGCCTACTTGGCGATGACTCGCACGAGCATTCGCGAAGAAGCTTCCATGCACAACTCGTCGAATTGATTTAGTACTCGCCACTTCATTCGCAAGAGTTCGCGTCCTGCGCTCTTCCATGGCAAGAATTCGATCTCTTCCCATTCGAGTCGAATGGAATCTCCGGCGACTACTGCATTAAGAAAGTTCACGTCATCGACACCGAGGAGTGCGATGGCATGGTCAAATTTTCCAGTGCGTTCCATAGCGCCGCCCACCAAAAGTAAGACTGCTTGTCCGGGTAACGGGCGACCACGCATTCCTATTTCTTTCCAGCCTTCTTGGAAGAGCGGGTGTGGATATCCGCCTGTAGTCACCAATGTGGAAATCATTTCATCAGTGATGTCGATAATTTCACTGACACCATGTCGAAGCTCTATGGCCATGATGGCTTCCTCTTCTCGACCCATGAACGGTATCCCTCAGATGCCAATGGATCATTCGTGACGAAATCTGCAAAGAGCGC
>CAFBQA010000007.1_pt1 | contig 26838 bp, 19 predicted proteins | sample 7269861 | NCBI WGS metagenome assembly CAFBQA01 (sample SAMEA6814165, study PRJEB35770) | uncultured Actinomycetes bacterium | biome: Freshwater; feature: Freshwater reservoir; material: water | place: Czech Republic | collected 2017-06-27 | depth 30m m
TAACCAACAGGCTTCCCGTACTTTAACGAGACGTCCATAATTCCCTGGGTTACGCCCTGGCACACATAATCAAAGTGCGGTGTTTCACCCTTCAATACTAATCCCAACGCAATTACGGCATCAAAACCGCTTTCGAATGCGTACTGGGATGCGAGAGGAATTTCAAAGGATCCTGGAACAAAGAAGACTTCAGTTCTAGCCACTTGTGCGGCAGATAATGCCCGCTGAGCGCCCGCGATCAAGTCATTGCAGATATCTAGATGCCAGGAAGAAGACACAATTGCCACTCTTACTTCGGGGAGTAGCTTCACTTCGATTGTTGGAGCATGACCTGTCATTACTTGCCTCCTCGTGTGTGGCCTAATCTTTCTTCCTTTGTTGCGAGGTACTCCTCATTGAATCTATTACTAGGGACCACAAGGGGAACTCGAAGTACGCCAATACCTGCGGTCTCTAGTGCCTCGACCTTTCGAGGATTATTTGTTAATAGCTGAAGCTTCTCAATGCCAAGATTATGAACAATCGCGATCGCATCACGCCAGTCTCGCGCATCGACAGGGTGACCTAGGTGCACGTTGGCATCCACGGTGTCCATACCTTGATCTTGCAGTTGGTAGGCGCGGATCTTTTCAGCAAGACCAATTCCGCGGCCTTCGTGGTCCCGCAGATACACAATAAAGCCGTATCCGTTTTCTTTAATCATCGACATTGAAAGCTCTAACTGCTCGCCACAGTCACAACGTTGGGATTGCGTGACATCGCCGGTAAAGCATTCGCTGTGGATTCGAACCATCGGAGTATTATTTGCCGTGCCGAACGCAAGTACGACATGTTCGCGCTGACCGAGTCCTGGATAGGTGGCAATCCTCCATGCTCCAGTGCTTAAAGGAAGATCAGCCCAGGAGAATTTAAAGCTCGAAGGAGCTTCACTATTTTGAATCCCATGTTCGATTACATATGCCTTGAGCTCTGCAACCGAGATAATGGGGAGGGAATGCTCCTTTGCAAAAGTTTCCAAAGCTGCACCACGAGCCATAGATCCATCCTCATTAACAATTTCGGATAAGAGACTCAGTGGCTTCTCGCCGACAATGTGCGATAGTGCGACTCCAGCCTCGGTATGCCCCCCACGTGCCTGTAAACCACCGCTATTAGCAACTAAAGGAAAAATGTGACCCGGACGAATGAAATCTGTGGGAAGAGCGTGGTCACTCGCCAACGCTCTTACGGTATTTGCCCGCTCTTTAGCACTTACACCCGTAGTAATTCCGGCCTTGGCATCGACGCTTACGGTAAATGCTGTCCTTTTAGAATCTTGATTATTTTCCACCATGAGTGGCAGACGTAGTTCGCGGGCACGTTCTTGAGTCATTGCAACACATAAAATTCCTGTTGTATGGCGAACCATAAATGCCACTTTTTCGGTAGTCGTCTTTTCTGCGAGAAGCAATAGATCACCTTCATTTTCGCGATCAGCGTCATCGGTGACGATGACCAGATCGCCATTCTTGTACGCAGTAAGGGCAACTTCTAAGCGGCTCATGTATTCATACCTTTAGTAATTAATCTCTCCACATATTTTGCTAGGACATCAACTTCGACATTGACTAGGTCATTGGGCGACTTCGTTGAAAGATTGGTGCGTTCCAAGGTTTCGGGAATTAGCCACACCGTGACAACGTCGTTCTCGTCATTTATTTCTCCGACAGTGAGCGAAACCCCATCCAGGCATATAGATCCCTGGTTAACGACGTACTTTGATAGGTGACCAGGAACTTGGATTTCAAACTTTGCCCAGTTCTCACCTGGGATTAATCCCATCACGGTAGCCACACCATCTACATGCCCTTGAACCAGATGGCCGCCCATACGTGCATTGAGTTGAGCAGCAAGCTCTAGATTGACGCGACTGCCCACCGCAATCTGTGACAAGGATGTCATCGACAAAGTTTGGAGCATCACATCTGCAGCAAAGTGAGTGCCAGATACTTCAGTGGCCGTGAGACAAACTCCGTTTACGGCGATGGAATCGCCACTGGCGATTTCAGCTATCAATTTCGGTGCGTTGATGGTGACAATTGCAGAACTTTCGCCCTTTTTGATGTCGATAATTTCGCCTAATTCTGAAACTAAACCGGTGAACATTAAACATCACTCCTCAACCGATAGGTAGATTTGATATCGCCCATTAACATCTCGGTACTTATGTGCTCTAGATTCAATTTCTCACTAATCGACGTTGCGTTGTTCGAGGAATAGAAGTGTTTTCCGGAGCCCAGCAACGAAGGCGCCTGATAAATAATGAGTTCATCTATGAGACCGTGATCCACCATCGCGCTACCTAGCGTGGGGCCGGCTTCTACAAAGACATGATTCATGTCTAATTCACTGAGCCGCTCGACTAATAGATCCAAGTTCTTTGTCTTCACCACCACGGTTTGCGCAAGATCATCAAAAACCTGCGCTTTGCTCGGTAATTCTTGCTCGCCGCAGATGACGCGAATTGGATTCTGTGTATATCCAGCAAATTCTCCGCGGGGAATCAGATGGGGATTATCTGTAATGACCGTGTTTGTTCCGACCAGAATTGCATCGGCTTGTCGACGGAGTAACTGAACATCGGCTCTTGAACTTTCGTTAGTGATCCATTGAGAAGTGTCATCGCTGGCTGCCACTCGCGCATCTAAAGTGGTGGCTACCTTCCACGTGAAATATGGACGTCCCTTACTTATCTTCGTGAGCCACGCACGGTTGGCATCGGTAGCTTCTTTTTCATGGACACCCTTGATGACATTAATCCCGGCAGCGCGCAAGGTATCTGCACCTCCGGAGGCATCTTCATTGGGGTCGGTAACGGCATATACGAGAGTTGAAATTCCAGCATCGATGATCGCCTGTACGCAGGGGCCCGTACTTCCCACATGATTACAAGGCTCCAGAGTGACCACCATGGTGGCGCCCTTAGTCTTTTTGTTGGCAGAGTTGATGGCCATTACCTCGGCGTGATCGGGGGCGGCCATGCGATTATGAAAGCCCTCGCCGATCGTTACTCCCGCTGCATCAATGATGACGGCGCCAACTATCGGATTGGGGGCAGTCTTTCCTAATCCCATTTCGGCAAGGGTGATAGCGCGACGCATCGCAGCTATGTAATCCACTTCTACCCCCACTCGTGAGACGAGTTCCCGGGGTGCGTGCAAGAAATGCACAAAACGATAGGCACGTGCCTATCCTTTGTTTGTTTCCTCTCATCCGGACTTTAACCGTCGGTCTCAGAGTTTCACTGAGTCAACCGCTACCTGGCTGGCATCGGGTCGCGGACTATAACCGCCGGTTCGAAATTACATCGACCCCGGAAACAACATATTGATCATATAGACCGCTCAAGAATCTGTGCAACCGAGAAATCGGTATTAGCTGCTGCTCAGCGTCTGTGTAGGTCTGTTCCTTGATACTTCTAACTGGCGTCCCCTCACCCCCGGGTTAGACTTTGCCATATGCCAAAAGAACCGACGGGTCCACGAGTAGTAATACTGGGAGCTGGCTTCGGTGGCCTCACAGCAGCTAAGGCGCTCGCTGGATCGGCACGGGTCACCTTGGTTGACCGTCATAATTTTCAAACCTTTTTACCATTGCTTTACCAAGTCTCGACTGCAGGTCTGGCGGCAGATCACGTGGCACATCCGATTCGTGGCGCTCTGCGTAATACAGGCGTGGCTTTTCGAATGGGCTCTCCGATCTCTATTAACCATTCAAATAAGACGGTCGAGTTGGACAGTAAGGAAATTCTCGAATTCGATCATTTAGTGGTTGCGCTTGGGTCAGCTACCGCTGATTTTGGAGTCCCAGGTGTGCGCGAAAATTCCCTGGGAATGAAAAGTGTTCACGAAGCGATCACCATCCGTGCGGATGTAATGCGTCGCTTTGAAGACTTATGTCGTATCGAGGACAAAACAGTTCTTTCAATTTCTGTGGTGGGCGGTGGACCTACGGGTGTTGAAATGGCTGGAGCCTTTGCCGAACTTGTACGAGGTCCCCTAAAAAACGATGAGGCACAAGCTGCAGCGCGGGTAATTGTAAACATCATTGAGGCGGGGCCTCGTCTCTTGCCAAGTTTTGCCGAGCGCCTCTCCGAACGCACAAAGCGTGATCTTGAAAAACTCGGAGTTACGGTAAAGCTGAATACGTCAGTGGCGGAAGTTCAGGCGACATTAATCAAATTAAAGGATGGGACGTCGATTCCATCCGATGTCACAATTTGGGCCGCAGGAGTGCAAGGTGAACCGACAGCAGCAAGATTAAATCTGCCTCTCACAAAATCCCGCATAGATGTAGAACCAACTCTTCAAGTGAAGAGTTATCCATACATCTGGGCAATTGGCGATATTGCGGGAATAGGTTCTCACGGCGAGGATTTTTTGCCGATGGTAGCTCCGGTTGCATTGCAACAAGGCAGATTTGTGGCGCAGCAATTACTTCGCATGCACCAAGGACTCCCATTATTACCTTTTAAGTATCGTGACAAAGGTTCAATGGCAACTATCGGTCGTCACAAGGCAGTTGTAGAAGTGAAGAACCTAAAGTTTGCCGGTGTTCCTGCTTGGTATGCGTGGCTCTTCTTGCACTTGTTTTATCTCTTAGGTGGCCGAAACAAGATTGGCACCATGGCCGATTGGACTTGGAACTATTTAACTTTCGATCGTGGAAATCGTCATATAATGGATTCGGTATAGCGTCAAGGGTTAGTCACAAATTGTCCGGCCTATCTTGAAATAGAAGTCACTGCCAAAACTGATAAGTTAAGGCAGGTGATTTCTAGCGGGAATGGGGAATTGATCGTGGACTCATCAATGCGCAGGGTTCTCCGTCGCGCATCTGATGCAGTAACAATAAATCTTGATGAAATTACTCTCTTGCTCTCTGCTCGCGATGAAGCCCTTACACAATTATGTGAAGTAGCTGCACGTGTTCGAGATGCTGGCTTGCGTGAAGTTAACCGAGCTGGAGTCATTACCTATTCTCCTAAAGTCTTCATCCCTCTTACTCGACTATGTCGCGATCGCTGCCATTACTGCACTTTTGCTACCACTCCGAATAACCTTCCCTCACCTTTTCTAGAGATGAGCGAAGTCATTGCGATCGCCAAGGAGGGTGCCAAGGCTGGATGTTCGGAAGCACTCTTCACGTTAGGAGATCGCCCCGAAGATAGATGGGAAATTGCTGCGAGCTGGCTCTCAGACCGTGGTTATTCCTCTACGTTGGATTACGTAAGAGCGTGCGCCATTGCTGTTCTGGAAGAAACTGGACTACTGCCCCATCTCAATCCGGGGGTGATGAGCTTTGAAGAACTTTCTAGATTAAGGCCAGTTGCCGCGAGTATGGGCATGATGCTTGAAACTTCTTCCACGCGATTATTTACAGAAAAGGGCGAAGTGCATTTTGGCAGCCCCGATAAAGATCCAGCTGTACGTTTACGAACAATCGAAGACGCCGGTCGTCTTTCTATTCCATTTACCACCGGACTTCTCATCGGCATTGGTGAAACGTTAGGTGAGCGTGCAGAGTCACTCTTAAAGCTAGCTGAACTCGCTAAGCGTTACGGACATATTCAAGAAATCATTATTCAGAATTTCAGAGCCAAAGAAGATACTGCGATGCGCAATGCGCCAGATGCAGATCAGCAGGAATATCTGGCTGCAATAGCGGTGGCACGACTTGTCTTCGGACCGCGAATGAGAATTCAAGCTCCACCAAATTTGTCTGAGCCGGAAGAGTTCGCTTCTTTAATTGCTGCTGGCATTGATGACTGGGGTGGTGTTTCGCCTGTAACGCTTGATCACGTCAATCCGGAAAGACCATGGCCACAAATCGAACTATTGGCTGCGCAAAGTCTCACATCTGGTTTCGAACTCAAACCAAGGCTGACTATTTATCCGGAGTATCTGAAGTCACCAGTACGTTGGATAGATCCCAAGGTCCAAGCGCATATTTCAGCGCTAGCCCAACCTGATGGTTTAGCCATCCCTGGTAACTCTCCCGTGGGAAGACCTTGGCAGGAAGTGAGCCAAAGTCTCACCAGCATCGGGCGCACAGATTTGGGGGATTCAATTGATACCCAAGGAAGAGAATCACAGCAACGTAGCGATTTTGATTCTGTTTACGGAAACTGGGAGAGCATTGCTGGGCAACTTTCCTCGCTAGATACTTTCACATCCCCAGCAGCTAACGGTTCGTTCATATCTGCACTCTCCAAAGTTGTAGATAATCCACGTTCCATCACGCGTGATGAGGCGCTCACCTTGTTTGCTGCAGATGGAGTTGAACTCGAATTACTGGTCGCCGCGGCAAATGAGAAGCGATCAGAATTAGTGGGAGACGACGTTACATATATTGTGAACAGAAATATCAACTTCACAAATGTTTGTTATACAGGCTGCAGATTCTGTGCATTTGCACAACGTAAGACCGATGCGGATTCGTATCTCTTATCCATCGACGAAATTAAATCGCGAGTTGAAGAGGCTTGGGCGCTAGGCGCCAACGAAGTCTGTATGCAAGCCGGTATCCACCCTGATCTTCCAGGCGATACTTACTTCGATGTGGCTCGTGCCGTGAAAGCAGTAGCACCAGAAATGCATATCCATGCATTTTCACCCATGGAAATCTTCAGTGGCTCTATCAAAATGGGTATCTCTTATCGTGAATGGCTCACGGAGGCCAAGAATGCTGGGCTAGGAACGATTCCAGGAACGGCTGCCGAAATTCTTGACGACGAGATTCGTTGGATTCTCACCAAGGGAAAATTGCCAGCAAAGGCATGGCTCGAAATTGTCCGTGAAGCACATTTACTCGGGATCAAGTCATCGGCCACCATGATGTATGGCCACGTAGATAATGAATCTCACTGGTATGACCACATGATCACGATTAGAAATCTTCAAGATGAAACGGGCGGCTTCACAGAATTTGTTCCGCTACCTTTTGTTCATTATTCATCACCCATATATCTCGCTGGTATCGCAAGACCTGGACCAACTATTCGTGAGAATAGGGTTGTCCACGCCATGGCGAGATTATTGCTAGCTGGCTCGATCAATAATATTCAATGCTCTTGGGTGAAACTTGGGCTCAACGGACCCGATGGAGTGCTCTCGCTTCTAGATGGCGGAGTCAACGACATCGGTGGCACTCTGATGGAAGAGACCATTAGTCGTATGGCCGGAAGTACCAATGGATCTATGCGAACCGTAAAAGAACTTGAAGAGATTGCCCAATTAGCGGGTCGTCCATCACGCCCGCGTACGACGATCTACGGCCAAGTCTCCGCGGAAAGAAAGTTAGTCGCGGATCTCGCCGATGCCCGGCAAATTTTTTCAGGTTCGATGTAGCGTCGTTAAGCGTCGCTCTGGGAGCGATGGTGGCGACCGCGCACGATGAGGGCGAGAGTTGCCAGGAGTGAACTAAGAATCGCACCGAAGAGAAGCGCGCTGGCTGCACTGTTATAAGAGGAACTCGGTAATGAAATCTGGCTCACCAAAAGCGCGACTGAGAATCCAATTCCAGCAAGAATTCCAACTGCGGTGATATCCCACCAAGAAATCTCTGAATTGAGTTCGGCTTTGGTGTATCGAGCGATAAGCCATGCGCCACCCACGATTCCGATTGGTTTACCTACGACACGAGCAATCACAATTGCTCGCGAAAGTGGATCGGATGGTAGTGAACTGAGAGAGTCGAAGCCAAATGAAATTCCGATGGCGGTGAAAGCGAAGAGCGGGAGTGCGAATCCCACAGAGAGCGGTTGGAAGAAGGATTCTGCACTTTCTACGTTGCTACGCTGTTCACCTATTGTATGTGGGTTAGTAAGTAGCCCAATAGCAACTCCGGCCACGGTGGCATGAATTCCGCTTCGGTACATCGCATACCAAGCGATCACCGCAATCGGTACTCCGATCCAAGCGGGACACTTTCGAGAGTGTTGGAGAATTCCATAGAGTGCTAGGGCTGCAATTGCAGTAAGCAAAGCAACCCAAGCAATACTGGCGGAATAGAAGAAGGCGATGATGATGATGGCGCCCAGATCATCTGCAATCGCAAGAGTCAGCAGGAATGCCCGAAGTGGTGAGGGGATTCCGCGGCCAGCGACTGCTAGCAACGTCAAACAGAATGCCAGGTCGGTGGCGGTAGGAATCGCCCACGCTGATCGGTGTTCAGGGCCAGCGAGCGCCACAAAAATCAGAGCGGGAACGAGCATTCCAATTCCAGCTGCAGAAATTGGAAGAAGTGCTGTTCGAAGGGTTTGTAAACTTCCCGAAGTAAATTCGCGCCTTAACTCCAGCCCAGCCACCAAGAAGAAGATCGCCAGCAAACCTTCAGAAGCCCACTCCGCCACGCTTAAGTTGAGTGCTGACATTCCAAAATGGAAATCAAGGAACGAGCGATAACCATCGCGCAAGCCAGAGTTTGCAGATATCAAAGCCGCAACCACTGCAATGAGGAGAAGTGAACCACCCACAGTTTCGCGCGCTAGGAAGCGGGTGACCCAACGTTGCTCTCGCAGCGAAGGCGTCTGGAAAAGCTTCGCCATCCTAATCCTCGCTAGATGAATTCATACCTTGCGAAATCATCGCCATCACGTTTGGATCGGCGAGTGTGGTGGCGTCTCCCACCGCACGGTGATCAGCCACATCACGAAGCAAGCGACGCATGATTTTTCCGCTTCGAGTTTTGGGCAACTCCGCCACCACCAAGATCTGACGTGGACGGGCGATGGGTCCGATCTCCTTACCTACATGGGCTCGTAGTTCTTGTACGAGCTCTTCGCCGTTGGCGCCTTCGATACCACCCCGCAAAATGACGAATGCCACAATCCCTTGGCCAGTCATATCATCGTTGGCACCAACAACAGCAGCTTCAGCAACCATGACGTGAGAGACGAGAGCAGACTCAACTTCTGTGGTGGAGATGCGGTGACCAGAAATGTTCATGACGTCATCGACTCGGCCAAGTAACCACATGGCGCCATCCTCATCGAGTTTGGCACCATCGCCGGCGAAGTAAATACCTTCGTAGCGCGACCAATAGGTCTCTTTGTACCGCTCTGGCTCGCCCCAAATTCCCCGGAGCATCGCGGGCCAGGGTTTATCGAGAATGAGATAGCCACCGTTTCCACGTTCCACCGGCACTGCGTTGTCATCAACGACCTTTGCGCTAATTCCAGGAAGTGGTCCCATCGCAGAACCTGGCTTTGTCGCGGTAACGCCAGGAAGCGGAGAAATCATCATGCCGCCAGTTTCTGTCTGCCACCAGGTGTCGATAATGGGGCACTTGTTCTTGCCGATCACTTCGCGGTACCACATCCATGCTTCAGGATTGATGGGTTCGCCGACGGAACCTAGGAGGCGAAGTGAAGAAAGATCATGCGACGCAGGAATATCGTCACCCCACTTCATCCATGTGCGGATCAAAGTAGGCGCGGTATAGAGAATGGTGACGCGGTACTTCTCGATGATCTCCCACATGCGATGCTTGCTCGGAGTATCGGGCGTTCCTTCGTACATCACCTGCGTGGCGCAATTAGCCAGCGGTCCGTAGACCACGTATGAGTGTCCGGTAACCCAGCCAACATCTGCGGTACACCAGAAAACATCGGTCTCTGGTTTGAGATCGAAGACCATCTTCGCGGTGTAAGCCACTTGCGTGATGTAACCACCAGTGGTGTGCAGGATTCCCTTAGGTTTTGCGGTGGTTCCGGATGTGTAAAGAATGAAGAGAGGATGCTCACTATCGTGTGCAACTGCTATATGTTCTGTGCTTTGGCGCGAAACTATTTCGTGCCACCACACATCGCGACTGCCTTCCCAGGCAACTTCTTGGCCAGTACGGCGCACAACAAGTACGTTCTTGACGTTGTGTTGACCCTCGAGCGCCTCATCTACAGCTGGCTTGAGCGCGGCCGCAGTGCCTTTGCGGAATCCGCCGTCGGCGGTGATTACTAATGTGGCATCTGCATCTTGAATGCGTGCAAGGAGTGCTTCTGATGAGAAGCCGCCAAAGACCACAGAGTGGAGTGCGCCGAGGCGGGCGCATGCCAGCATGGCAATTGCAGCTTCTGGAATCATTGGCATGTAAATGGCGACGCGATCGCCCTTCTTGACCCCGAGCTCGATCAGCGCATTTGTTGTTTGTTTTACCTCGGTGAGTAATTGCGCATAAGTAATGGTGCGAGTGTCACCGGGTTCACCTTCAAAGTGGAATGCCACGCGATTACCCCGGCCAGCGTCTACATGTCGATCTAAGCAATTGACCGTAATATTTATTTCTCCACCAAGAAACCACTTTGCGAAGGGTAAGTCCCACTCAAGGACGGTATGCCAGGGCTTGGCCCACTCGAGTTCGTGCGCTTGGCGTTCCCAGAAAGCGAGTCTGTCCGCTTCAGCTTCGTCGTAGAGCGAGGCTTTTCCGTTTGCCGCAGCCGCAAATGCGGCAGGCGGCGTGAAGGAGCGCGACTCGTAAGAGAGGCTGGAGAGGGTTTGTTCGTCAGACACGTTAACTCCCGGGAGGTTCCAAATGGTGGGTACTGCTCAGAGCCAGATTAGTCGCTCAAGTGCGGGGAGTACCAGAGTCGGCTCTAGGCTTACCGGGTGTCCATTACTCTCGCCATCGAATCTCTTCCCGGAATCACGCCGGTATTAAAAGAGGCACTGGCGACATTGGATCTGGTTCGCGGACACCGGGTGCACCGTAGACATAAAGGTGAATTCGTCTCTGCGACCTGGGCAGCAAGTGCACGATCATTGGTCGAATTCACAGGTTGCTCATCTGCTGCCGCGCTCTCGCTCATTGATGCGGCGGCCGGCGTAGGAATCGCTCGAGAGCCGCAGCGTGCGCTAGCTGCGCTCCACGTGATTGCGACTAGTGAAGATTCCACCATGGAGCGTGGGACCCCGCGGCCAGAAGTCTCACCAGATCGATTGATTGCATTGAACGAAATTCTCGTCGCCGAAGGGTCCAGTGTTGTGGTGGCCGCACTCTTAATTGCTGAGGTAGAGAGTATGCCGCTCTTTGCGAGTCGAAATACTGAGGTCGCCCTCGTGGGTGCACGAGCGCTTTTAATTGAACGTGGCGCAGATCCGGATGGCATCGCATCTCTAGAACGAGGTATCGCACTGCTAGGGAGTCCTTCGTATCTACTAGCCCTCAAGCGATACGAGGAAGGCACAGAAGAGGCATTGATGAGTTGGCTTACTTATATTTCGAAAGCTATCGAAGTGGGTGCGCAATCTGCCTTTGAAATCGCAGATGCCATTCAGGAAGGCAAGTCAAAGTAAACACAGTTGAGGTCATTACGAAGTAGGGGTACGAACCTTTTTCTTACGCACTCCTTGTGCTACCGCAAGTATTCCCATAATTGCTACTCCGGCCCCAGCAATAACAAGTGATTTTTTTGGCACGGATTCGAGACGATCTTGAAGTGAGATCGGCTCCTTAAAGGTAAGAACCTTCCAACCCTTCTCGATAGCCAGTCGGCGTAATTCCTTATCCGGATTAACGGCATGCGCTTTTCCAACGCACGAAAGCATCGGAACATCCGTCATTGAGTCAGAATATGCAAATGATTTTGCTAAGTCGATATTGTTCTCTGACGCAAATTGTATGATGGCATCTGCCTTAGCTTGGCCGAATGCGTAGTACTCAATCTCGCCAGTGTATTTTCCATCTTCTGAATGCATGCGCGTAGCGATCACGGACTTGACTCCGAGCAGCGCGGCGATAGGTCGTACTACTTCTTCGCCGGAAGAAGAAACGATGACCACTTCATGTCCCGCGTCCTGATGATCTTCAATGAGATCGAGAGCTTCTTCAAAGATGATTGGCTCGATCAATTTATGAAGTGTTTCGTTGACGATCTCCTTCACTTCATCAATCGGCCAGCCCGCAACCATATCCGAGAGCTGCGCCCGTAATTTCTCGGTCTTATCTTGGTCGGTACTCGATGTCGAGAAGAGTAACTGTGAATAAACACTTTTCAACAAAGTTTTCTTTGACATGAGCCCAGCACGCGCGAAAGGCGTAGCAAAAGCCAGCACCGAAGATCTTGCAATGATGGTTTTGTCGAGGTCAAAGAAGGCGCCCTGACGATAAGTAGTTTCGCTCTCAGCAGGTGACATGTAGTGATCGTAGAGGGAGAACTCCGGTGAGTTAAGCGGAACGGAAACTTTTACACGTGTCGCGACCTTGTCCACAGTCATTTCACCAGCCGTTCACTTTCCCACTTGCACAGGGATTATCTCTTCCACTCCACGACCGGTGGGGTCAACCAATTAAGAAATGAGGAGAGATGAAATCTCTTTTTCCAACGAAAGTGCTGTCGCGCGCAAAAGGTGAGGGTGGATTTCTGCCATTCATCGGTTTCCTAGCGTTAGCCTCACCGGCTGTCTGCACGGTGGGTAGCGTGATTTATAAGATCTTTACTTCCCCCACCGCGCTTTCGTATCTCGACTTCGCCATCACCAAGCTCTATCACTGGTTCCTTCGTTGAAAGCCGGGCGCACCGCCATCGCAATTTCACTCGCAGTACTCATCTTGGCTGGTGGGGGAGTGGCAACTTCATGGGCGGTGAGTTACTCCCAAGCCAGTACCGCGATGCAAGAAGCGAGTGATGCGATGTCCCACCTTCAAACCTTTGAGATCGTGGCCGCCGATCTACGTGCAAGCTTGCCTTCGGCCCGACTAGTCAGGTGCAGTGACGGCAAAATTGATGAAATCCATCTGATCGCTCCCACTCCTTGGCCTCACCTCACCGGGGCCAATTTTCAGTTCAAAGCAGTGGCTACTAGGACAAATGGGACAGAATCTAGAGATTCACATCGCTGATGTGGTGAAAGCGACCTGGTTGGGGGCTCTGCGCTGTGCGGCGCGGGGCCCCCAGACCCGTAGAATTCGGTAGTTCCTGCGCTGGTCACTGACCGCGCCTATCCCGACCCTATGGAGGACGTATGTCCAAGACCCACCTCATTGCCGAGGGGGCCGCTATTCAACTCACGGGCATGAACCTGGTCTTCGTCGTAATCGTTATGGCGGTTTCGCTCGCAGCCCTTGTTGTTGCCTACGGCTTGCGCTTACAAGTGCTCGCTGCAGATGAAGGCACCGAAAGCATGAAGAAGATCGCCCTTGCAATCCAAGAAGGCGCAGCGGCTTACCTCACCCGACAATTCAAGACGCTCTCTATCTTTGTTGTCCTTGTCTTCTTCCTTCTCTTCGCACTTCCAGGACATGCGGATATCCGCATTGGCCGCTCCATCTTCTTTATTTTGGGTGCGCTCTTCTCTGCATTCGTGGGTTACCAAGGTATGTGGCTTGCAGTACGTGCAAACGTACGTGTCGCTGCCGCCGCCAAGGATCACGGCGCACAACCAGCAATGAAGATTGCCTTCCGTACCGGTGGCGTCGTGGGCATGCTCACTGTCGGCCTCGGTCTTCTAGGGGCATCAACGATCGTGCTTATCTACAAGGGCGATGCTCCAGCCGTTCTCGAAGGTTTTGGTTTCGGCGCTGCGATGCTCGCGATGTTCATGCGCGTGGGTGGCGGTATCTTCACCAAGGCGGCTGACGTCGGTGCTGACCTCGTCGGTAAAGTCGAACAAGGCATTCCAGAAGATGATCCTCGTAACGCAGCAACGATTGCCGACAACGTCGGCGATAACGTCGGTGACTGTGCCGGTATGGCTGCAGATCTCTTCGAGTCATACGCAGTAACTCTTGTTGCTGCCGTCATCCTTGGTAAGGCCGCGTTTGGCACGATGGGCTTGGTATTCCCACTCATCGTTCCAGCAATCGGTGTTGTTACCGCAGTTATCGGTATCTTCATCACGCGCCTGCGCTCAACTGACAAGAGTGGAATGCAAGCAATCAACCGCTCATTCTTTATCTCAGCAATCATCAGCGCGGTACTCGTTGCCGTTGCCACCATTGCTTACTTACCAGATAGCTTCGCAGGATTTGCGCCAAGTCCACACGTTGAATCAGCGACTAATCCTCGGATGGTTGCCATCATCGCAGTGCTTATTGGTATTGCTCTTGCTGCTGCTATCCAAGTTCTCACGGGTTACTTCACCGAGACTGGTCGTCGTCCAGTAAACGACGTAGCTGCTTCATCACAAACTGGTGCAGCCACCGTAATTCTCGCTGGTATCTCAGTCGGTTTCGAGTCTGCTGTTTACTCAGCACTCCTCATCGCATCCGCCGTCTTTGGCGCATTCTTGCTAGGTAGCGGAAGCATAATCGTTTCGCTCTTTGCAGTTGCGCTCGCAGGTTGCGGTTTGCTCACCACGGTCGGCGTTATCGTCGCCATGGATACCTTCGGTCCGATCTCCGATAACGCGCAAGGCATTGCAGAAATGTCTGGCGACGTTCACGGAGAAGGCGCCAAGGTTCTTACTTCACTCGATGCAGTCGGTAACACCACGAAGGCAATCACTAAGGGCATCGCGATTGCAACTGCAGTACTTGCAGCCACCGCGCTCTTCGGATCCTTCACCGCTGCAATCAAGAACGCTGTTATTGATTCCGGAATCGACATCAAGTCGATTGCAGATCAATTGCAATTCAGCGGCGTCCTCGACGTTGCAGATCCACGAAACCTTGTGGGTCTCATCATCGGCGCCGCAGTGGTATTCCTCTTCTCCGGTCTTGCTGTCAACGCGGTCTCCCGCGCTGCCGGTGCGGTCGTGCGAGAGGTACGCAATCAGTTCAAAGAACACCCAGGCATCATGCTGGGTACCGAACTTCCGGAGTACGGCCGCGTTGTCGATATCTGCACGAAGGATTCACTTCGTGAGCTCGCAACGCCAGGTCTCCTCGCCGTTTTGGCTCCTATCTCAGTTGGCTTCGGCCTCGGCGTAGGCGCCCTCGGTGCATACCTTGCTGGTGCCATCGGCACCGGTACTTTGATGGCAGTCTTCCTCGCCAATTCCGGTGGCGCGTGGGACAACGCTAAGAAGATGGTGGAAGACGGTCACCATGGTGGCAAGGGTTCTGATGCTCATGCTGCAACGATCATTGGTGACACGGTCGGCGATCCTTTCAAGGACACCGCTGGTCCTGCTATCAACCCGTTGATCAAGGTAATGAACTTGGTGGCGCTCCTAGTGACGCCAGCAATCGTCTCCTTCAGCATCGGTGATAATGCAAATAGTGGTCTGCGAATCACTATTTCACTCGTTGCACTCGCAGTCATCGTGGCCGCGCTGGTAAACACCAAGCGTAAATCCACGCAGATCGGCTAGTTCAAAAACGTACATGGAGAGCGGGGAGTCGGTTAACGACTCCCCGCTCTCTCTTTTTCTCCCTGGATTTACCTCGCGCTACGCGATGGACGGCCTCAAAGTCGAAGAGCCCCTTCCTGGAAAGTTTCTCCTTTCAGATGAAGGAACGCCCCAAGAGCGTGGGAATGATTACGTACTTGGCATGAGCAACGCTTCGTTGACGCTCGCCTCTCTCACACCGCGAACGCACTTCAAGAGTGCACTCGATCTAGGCACCGGCTCTGGAATTCAATCACTCTTTCTCTCTGAGCATGTAGACGAAATTGTTGGCACAGACACAAACATCCGCGCCTTGGAATTGGCGCACAGAAGTGCACAAATTTCCGGAATTAGCATCGATTTACGTCAGGGCTCCCTCTACCAGCCCGTTATCGGCGAAACATTCGATCTCATTGTGTGCAATCCGCCATTTGTGATTGCCCCATCTGCGCTTTTTGAATATCGCGATGCAGGAATGGAGGGCGATTCAGTAAGCCGAGAAATCGTGAGTAACGCCGCGGATTTCTTAAATGATGATGGTTGGCTTATCTGTCTTGCTAATTGGTTAATCAAAGATGATTGGCGCGATCGACTCATTGATTGGATAGCACCTACGGGTTGCGATGCGTGGGTCGTTCAGCGCGAACGTCTCTCCGCCGAAGATTATGTAGAACTTTGGCTCGACGATGGTGGAGTGACTGATCGCGCAGAAATCAAGAAACGCTGGTTGGAATATCTTGCGCCCTACGACGGCGTGGGTTTTGGGTGGATCGCGCTACACAAACGCGATTCATTCTTCCCGCATCGCTACCTCGAAGAGATCCCGCAGCAGCTTGATCTTTTAGAAAATCCACTTTCCCCCGCCCTACTTGAATATTTCGCTGGTGCAAATCTGGCTCATGATTTGGAAGACGATGAGATCCTTGAGCGCTCCTGGACCGCACACCCTGACGTCATCGCTTCAGGGCACACTTTGGTGCAAACGAGTGGCTTGCGCCGGGCCGTAGCCCTTGATCCAGAGGTAGTCTCGATTTACTCGGAGAGTGACTTTGTGAGGGCGGTGAGTGCGGCTTATGAGGGTGGAATGGACCTCATCCGCGAACTCATTCGTTTTGGACTCTTGCTCCCAGCCTAGAAAAAGCCATTGACCTGCACTTATGGGACCCCAGTTTGACAGGCACCCGCCCCCTACCGCCACACTCTATATATAGGAGCGTCCAGAAGCTGGGGTCGTAAGGCCTGCGCTGAGGAGCTCTTCGTTATGTTCCACCCCTTCCCTAAGGAGTCCTAAATGACCCGCCTGGTCATCGTTGAATCACCCGCGAAAGCCAAGAAGATTGGTCAATTCCTGGGCGATGGATATGTGGTGGAAGCCAGCGTGGGTCACATTCGCGATCTGCCACAACGCGCTGCTGATATTCCAGCCGCATACAAGGGCATCGCGTGGGCCAAAGAAGGCGTCAACGTAGATAACGGTTTCGAACCTCTCTATGTGGTTGATGGAGATAAGAAGAAAAAAGTTAGTGAGCTCAAGGCGCTGCTCAAAGATGCGACCGAACTTCTCCTGGCAACAGATGAGGACCGCGAAGGCGAAGCTATTGCGTGGCACTTACTTGAAGTATTGCAACCAAAAGTTCCAGTACGTCGAATGGTCTTCCATGAAATTACTAAGGAAGCAATTCTAGAAGCTGCTGCCAATACTCGTGAACTAGATCAACGACTCGTTGATGCACAAGAAACTCGTCGTATCCTTGACCGTCTCTACGGATATCGCCTCTCTCCTGTGCTCTGGAAGAAAGTCATGCCACGTCTCTCTGCGGGACGCGTACAATCCGTTGCTACCCGCCTAGTAGTGGAGCGCGAACGCGAACGCATTAAATTTGTTGCCTCTGGTTGGTGGGATATTAATGCTCAATGCGCTGGTGGTTTCACAGCGCGCATGCTTTCAGTAGATGGCAAGCGACTCACGGGTGGAAAAGATTTCGGTGATGATGGCAAGCTCTCTGCTAAAGCAGCGAGTGAGACACTTCTTCTCGATGAGCAGAGCGCAGCTACGCTCGTGCAAGTTCTTGAGGGAAGTTCTCTCAAAGTACGTAGCGTTGAGGAATCTGCGCGCGTTGAGCGTCCCAAGGCGCCGTTTACCACTTCTACTTTGCAACAAGATGCTGGCCGTCGACTTGGTTGGGGCGCTCAGATCACGATGCGCGTTGCTCAACGACTTTATGAAAACGGTTACATCACGTATATGCGTACCGATTCACCCACACTTTCCACCACAGCGATCAATGCCGCACGTGCATCAGCAGCTGCGCTCTACGGCGCTGACCATGTAGCTGAAGGTCCACGTCAATACACCGGCAAAGCCAAGAACGCACAAGAAGCTCACGAAGCAGTTCGCCCAGCCGGAGACGCCTTCCGTACCCCTGGTGAAGTGGCTAACGAACTCTCACGTGACGAACTCTCGCTCTATGACTTGATCTGGAAGCGCACTGTCGCCTCACAGATGGCTGATGCTCGCAAGCTTCAAGTGCGCGTAGATATGGACGCTGATGCATCCGATGGTCGCAAAGTTGATTTCCGGGCCACTGGTACCGTTGTTACTTTCCCTGGCTTCCTCGCCGCTTACGAAGAGGCGAAAGACGACAGCGATGATGACGATGCGCGTCGCTTGCCGCCGCTCTCTCAAGGCGACACCGTTGCCGTTGAAAAATTTGGCGCCGAGGGTCACACCACACAGCCACCATCGCGCTACACCGAACCAACTTTGGTTGCCCGTATGGAAGAACTCGGCATTGGACGACCATCAACATTCGCCACGATTTTGCAAACTATTCAAGACCGCGGATATGTATCAAAGCGTGGGCGTTCCTTAGTTCCCACCTTCCTCGCCTTTGCAGTGGTGGGATTGCTCGAACAACACTTCGCTAAGTTGGTTGATTACGATTTCACCGCATCAATGGAGGAAGATCTCGATCGAATTGCCGAAGGAACCGAAGATCGCGTTCGTTGGCTTACCGGTTTCTATTTTGGTCTCGATGGCGTCCCCGGCCTTGATGCGCTGACTGCAGATCTTGGTGCGATCGATGCTCGCGAAGTAAATACTTTCGAAGTAGGTGAAGGTATCTCGCTTCGCGTTGGTCGTTTTGGAAATTACTTAGAAATCGGTGAAGGAGAGACCCGCCGCACTACAAATATTCCTCTCGATATGGCACCTGATGAATTAACACTCGCAATGGCGCAAGAACTTTTCAATCGCCCAAGTGGCGAGCGCATTCTTGGCAACGATCCCACCACAGGTCGCGTGATTCTTGCTAAGGATGGTCGCTACGGTCCATACGTCACCGAAGTTCTTCCTGATGATGTGCCTACGAAAGGTGCTAAGGCAGTGAAGGCAAAGACTGCATCGCTCTTTAAAGATATGAGCCTCGACACCATCAGCATCGATGATGCACTCAAACTCTTCACACTTCCGCGCGTAGTGGGTATCGATCCAACAACTCAAGTAGAGATCACCGCGCAAAACGGTCCCTTTGGTCCTTACCTTCGTCGTGGCACAGATTCGCGCACCATAGATTCAGAGGCACTGCTCTTCACGCTGACACTTGATGAGGCGGTGGCAATTTATGCGCTGCCCAAGTTCCGTGGGCGAGGCGTCGCTAAGCCACCTCTCAAGGAGCTCGGTCAAGACCCTGCCTCGACTCGCGCAGTCGTGGTTAAGGATGGACGCTTCGGTGCCTATGTCACCGACGGCGAGACAAATGCCACTCTTCGTCGTAACGACCCCATCGAAACCCTTACCCTCGATCGCGCCCTAGAACTACTGGCGGAGAAGCGGGCCAAGGAATTGGAGGAGGGTCCACGCGTAAAGAAGCGCTCTCCTCAGCGTGGCGCCAGCAAGGCCCCCAAGAAGGCCGCAGCCAAGAAGGCAGCCACTAAGAAGGCCCCTGGAAAGACAGCAGCGAAGAAGGCAGTAGCCAAGAAAGCGCCTTCCAAGAAGCCGGTAGCCGTCTAGCCTCGGCTAGGCCTACCAGGTCGGGCTAGGCTTTCGACGTGTCCGAGGTCCTTCCTAATCCCAGCCCGCCTGCCCAAGGCGATCTTCGAGGCGTGCTGGTGATCCCCGCTTTTGCTCGGCTCTGGCGTGCGATGGCCTTCGGGAGCCTTGGTGACTGGCTCGGACTGCTCGCTTGCACTGCCCTTGCTAAGCAACTTGCCGGTGATGATTATGCAAAAGCAAACGTGGCCATTGCCGGAGTTTTTATCGTGCGCCTCTTACCTGCGGTAGTCATTGGCCCATTTGCCGGGGTGATTGTTGATCGCTTTGATCGTCGTCGACTCATGTACACCTGCGACATTTTGCGTGCAGGTTTATTCATATCGATTCCATTGATTAGGGAATTTTGGTGGCTCTACACAGCAACCGTGCTTATCGAAGCCATCACACTTTTTTGGAGTCCCGCTAAAGAGGCAACCGTTCCCAATATCGTGCCACGCGATCGACTGGAAGCGGCAAATCAAGTAAGTATGTTGGCTGCATATGGAACCGCACCTATCGCTGCCGCACTCTTCTCCTTGCTGGCCCTTTTCCATTCTGCACTCTCTATTAAGGTCGGTTCCTTCTCTACAAACCCGGTGGATCTTGCTCTCTATCTAGATGGTTTTAGTTTTGCCTTCAGTGCTTACACGATCTATCGACTCAAGGAAATTCCTAAGAGCAAGGGTGGTCCTGAAGGCGAAAACATCAACATGATGCGGTCGCTCATCGAGGGCTGGAAGTTTGTCGGTTCAACTCCGCTGATTCGCGCACTCATTGTGGGCATGCTCGGCGCTTTTGCTGCAGGTGGTGCAGTTGTTGGATTGGCACGAACCTTCGTGGGAGATCTTGGCGGCGGAGATGCGGCATACGGAATGCTCTTTGCCGGCGTCTTCCTAGGTTTGGCTGCTGGAATGGGCTGGGGACCGCGCTTGCTCTCCGGATTCTCGCGCCGCCGCCTTTTCGGTCTGGCGCTCACGCTTTCAGGTGTGGGACTGGTTTTCCTCGCCGCCATTCCTAATATCGTGATTGCTTTTATCACGACGATCTTTTTGGGTTTCTGCGCTGGCACTGCATGGGTCAGTGGCTTCACTATGCTCGGCTTGGAAGTGCGTGATGAAGTTCGAGGGCGAACATTCGCTTTCGTGCAGACTCTCATTCGGATCACATTGGTTTTGGTACTTGCCGTTGCTCCAGTGATTGCAGCTGCGATTGGTAAGCACACTCTCAAGTTCAACAACACCCAATTGATTTATAATGGTGCTGAAATCACGCTCTTATTAGGTGGAATTTTGGCCGCGATCGTAGGAATCATTTCTTACAAGCAAATGGATGACCGAAAAGGTGTTCCGCTTTGGGGCGACATCATGGATGCCTTGCGCGGGGATATTGGTGTGGTCAATCTGCATGCCAAGAAGGGCATATTTATTGCCTTTGAAGGTGGCGAAGGTTCTGGAAAATCTACCCAAGCAAAAGAATTAAAAACCTGGCTAGAAAGCCAAGGACGCGTGGTAACTCTGAGCCGGGAACCAGGCGGTACCGAAGTAGGTAAGAAAATTCGTCAGGTGTTACTCGATCCGGCCACCGGTGAGGTCGCCCCGCGGGCGGAAGCGCTGCTCTACGCGGCAGACCGTGCTGAGCACGTGGAGACTGTGATTCGCCCAGCTCTCGATCGCAATGAAGTGGTCATCTCGGATCGTTACATCGATTCATCTATTGCGTATCAAGGTGGTGGGCGCATTCTGCCCAGTGAAGATGTACTTCGCCTTTCGCGTTGGGCGACAAGTGGATTGGTTCCCGATATCACCGTCGTACTCGATATTGATCCTCGCATCGGACTTTCGCGTTGTGTTGATAAAGACAGGCTCGAGAGCGAACCTATGGAATTTCATGAACGTGTGCGGCGTACCTTCTTAGAATTGGCTCGTGTGGAGCCAGAGCGATACTTGGTAATAGAAGCAAACCAATCGCATACCGAAGTGAAACGTATTATTCGAGATCGATTCGCCGCTCTGCTGGCAGCACCTGAGAATCGGGCCGCGAAATAATGGCAGCACCAGTTTTTGCTGATCTTGTAGGTCAACAAGAAGCGATCGCCATCATCGAACGTGCAGTCCGCGGGGCTCGTGGGATAGACGAAGAGGCGCGCGAATCTGGTGCCATGACACATGCCTGGCTCTTTACTGGTCCGCCAGGTTCTGGTCGCTCGAACGCGGCACGCGCATTTGCCGCCGCGCTGCTCTGTTCAGAACGCGGTTGCGGTGAGTGCGCTACCTGCCGAGAGGTCTACGCCGGCACACACGCAGATGTAGAGCTCATGGAAAGTGAAGGCCTCTCAATCAAGGCTGATCAAATTCGTGAATTAATTGTGCGCGCGGCATGGGCACCAGCTACCGGAAGTTTTCGCGTTGTCATCATTGAAGATGCGGACAAACTCACTGAGACAGCCGCAAACGCGCTCTTGAAAGCGATTGAAGAGCCGGGCAGCTTTACGACGTGGTTCCTCTGCGCGCCGAGCCCATCAGATGTGTTGCCCACGATCCGTTCGCGCTGCCGTTCTATTCTTTTACGCACTCCTTCACATCAAGATGTAGCGACAGTGCTTATTGAGCGCGATGGCGTAGATCCCACGATGGCCGCGCACGTTGCTCGCGCTAGTCAGGGGCATGTAGGTCGCGCGAAATGGTTGGCTTTCGATGAAGATGCTCGTAAGTTTCGCCACGATTTACTTGCAATTCCGGCGCGCATTCGCACTGTAGGGGAGGCGCTCTCCACTGCGGCTGAATTACATCGCGCGGCGACTGAAGAGTCGGTGCGCGAGAACGCCGATCGCGATGAGCGTGAGATGTCTGAGCTTTCAACTGCTTGGGGCCATGGCGCTACCGGCAAAGGAATGCCATCCGGGGCTGCCAAGGCAATTAAAGAATTAGAGAAGACGCAGAAGTCGCGAACTACTGCTCGCAACCGCGCCTTCCTAGATATAGCCCTTCTAGATTTAGCTACTTTCTATAGAGATGTGCTTCTTGTACAGGCAGGTGCTGAGGCACCATTGATCAACGAGGATTTACGCGCGACCGTCACCGATGTGGCTTCGCAAATTCCCGGCGAGGGTGCGTTGCACCGAGTGGAGGCAATTATGGGTGCGCGCAAGGCCCTTGCCTTCAACGTGGCCCCGCTACTCGCACTTGAGTCGATGATGTTGGCGCTGCGTCTACCCGCTAGGGGTGGCGAGTGAAACCACAACGCATTCTTCCTATCGCCTTCTTCATGATTCTGGTGGCGCTTTTCTCCGCCTACTTCTTGACGCGGGCCACGACCAATCCAGCAAAGTCGCCCACCGGAGAAGCGAAGCCGTTTCTCAATCTTCAGGGGTACATGACCCAAACACTCTCTTGGGAGAAGTGTGAAACTGGATTTGAGTGCACCACCGTGAGAGTTCCGCTTGATTATGCCAATCCTGGCGCAAAGGCGATCACGCTCTCAGTGGTGCGCCATCTCGCACAAGATAAGGCGAATCGACTGGGGTCACTCTTGGTAAATCCTGGAGGGCCGGGCGGCTCTGGTGTGGAATATGCCAGGAGCGCGGCATACATCGTGACTTCAGAAGTCTTGAAGCGCTACGACATTGTTGGTTTTGATCCTCGAGGCGTGGGAGCGTCAACTCCGCTCTGGTGTTTCACTGGACCTGAGACGGACAAATTCGTTTCAGTCGATGGATCCCCCTCTACCGCTGCGCAGGAACGGGCATTCATTGATCAAGCAAAATTGCTCGCACGGCGATGCTTGGAGCGCTCTGGCACCTTGCTTCCGTTTATTGGTACCACTGATGCGGCCAGAGATCTTGATGTACTGCGTGCAGTTTTGGGGGATAAGAAACTCAACATGCTAGGGAAGTCATACGGAACGCTGCTGGGCGCAAGTTACGCGCACCTCTTTCCGCAGAATGTGGGTCGATTAGTTCTTGACGGTGCGGTTGATCCCACTGTCTCGCTACAAGAGATGAATATAGAACAAGCGAAAGCATTCGAAGCCGCACTTAATACATACCTCGACAAGTACGCCGCAGATTGCGCATCAACTGGTGAGTGCCCTTTTGGAGTTACTCGCGAAGAGGCACACTCCACAATCGATGAATTGATTGCCACCTCGGATTCCACGCCGCTTCCCAGTAAATCAAAGCGCCCAGTTACACAATCAGAAGTCATCCTTGGAATTCTTAGTTCGCTCTACGACAGCGATGGCGGATGGGCTTCACTCACCTACGCACTTACCACTGCCGTACAAGGTGACGGAACAGATCTACTTGATCTTGCTGATTACTACGTCGATCGTGGACCAGACGGTAAGTACCTCATCAACTCCAACGAGATTGGTTACGCAGTCAATTGCATGGACAAGAATCAACGCGTCACGATTGAATCCGTGCGCGCAGAAGCGGTCACCCTTGCGAAGGCATCACCTACTTTTGGCGGGTACTTAGCCTGGAGTTCCTTCCCTTGCAATTATTGGCCAGTTCCTTCCAAGCCCATCCCCACCCCACTGACTGCGGTCGGCTCGAGCCCCATCCTGGTCGTGGGGACCACCCGAGACCCGGCCACCCCGATCCAGTGGTCCAGAGGGCTGGCTACCCAGCTCAAAACCGGGCACCTGCTGGTCTTCGACGGGGATGGCCACACCGCCTACACCCGGGGCAGTACCTGCATAGATGCCGCTGTCGACGCCTATTTCCTCTCCGGAACCCTCCCCAAAGCCGGCCTCGTCTGCTCCTAGGGCACATGTGGTAATTAGCACCCCTTCCGATAGGGCAGGATTTGGGTGTGCGTTTAGACCATGTCTCTTATGTAGCTGACCACGACCACCTGGTCGATGTCGTTCAGCGAATCGGTTCCAGCCTGGGTGCTGCCTTTCAAGACGGAGGAATTCATCCTCGTTTCGGAACGCGCAACTTCATCCTTCCGCTTCACGGCGGTACTTATCTCGAAGTGGTCTGCCCACTCGATCACCCGGCTGCAGATAGTGCAGCATTTGGCCAAGCAGTATCGCAGCGCGCTCGCGAAGGTGGTGGATGGCTTACATGGGTCGTTGCCGTTGACGATATTTCTACAGTGCAGGAACGTGTGGGTCGCGAGCCAGTAACTGGTCACCGTCGTCGTCCCGATGGTTTTGATTTGGAGTGGAAGCAACTCGGTGTGAAGTCCACGATGGAAGATCCACAACTTCCCTTCTTCGTTCAATGGATTACCGATGCCGCGCACCATCCTTCAAGTGGCGCCAATGGCCACCCAATTATTGAGAAGTTGGAAATCGCTGGCGATCCTGCGGTTATCTCTGCATGGCTCGGCGAACCAGATGATCACCCACTCGATGACATTGAAGTAATTTGGATTGATCCCGCAGACAACGATGGTGAATCCGGTTTGGTTGCAGTACATCTGCGCACCGAACGCGGCACTATTCGTCTCGATTAATCTCAAGTAAACTTTGACCCGGAGAGGCAAGCCTCTCTATGCCGCCTTAGCTCAGGGGTAGAGCAACGCACTCGTAATGCGTAGGTCCGGGGTTCAAATCCCCGAGGCGGCCCCATGACTAGGTTCCCACTGTTGGCTATGCTTCAGAAATGACTAAACAACGGTCGCGAGGCGCTCTCTCCGCTCTCATAGCCCTGTTAATGGTTTTTCTCTTACCTTCGGTGGCATCTTCCAATGTGGTTACGCCTAAGGATTTAATTAATCAGCAAATTTACGGAGCGATTATTCAGGAAAGCCAAGCCTTTCAAACAATTTCGTCTGTCTCTGCGATGTATAACGCGAAGAATGGTGGGCAATTTTCACAACGGTCTTGTACTACATTTAGCGCAACTGATGCGCATTGCTTGGACGCAGATACGCTCATTGCTAATCTTGTAATCCCGGTATGTCGAACCGCTACGGATACTTTCTGTATACAGAGCTTAGATTTCCTTAAGAGTGATGGAACAAAGGAAACTGCCTCGCTGGTGATGGAAGCGACCACACAGCAAATACCGGCGAATCCAACTCTGAAGACTGGTGCTGGTGGTGGTGTGAGCGTCTGGAACGCTCCAAAATCTCCACACACTGGTGGTAATGGAACTTATATGGTGACTGCAGCAGTCGCTTATAGTCTCAATAAAGCTACTTCTTTTTTTTCCAGGAATTCTTTCAACGTAGTGGTATCTCCTATGGACATGAGCCAAGACGCCGGTGCGCGCCAAGCTAGACCTTGTGAGAAGGCAGAACCAAGTCTTGGCGGGAACACAAATGTTTCCTTTGGATGGGCTTGTGCCGATAATCAACCAAACTCAGTAACTTATGCAAAGTGCTCGCAAATGTTGGATGGACTTTGCTTTATGCACCAAGACTTCTTGGCCGGAACAAAAGTCTCTCTCACTCTTCGCGTAGATAATCAATTGACTGGATGGTTATTTGGAAGAATGTCGGAGACGCAGGTTTCAGTTGTTCCTATTGATGCCGAGAATAATTTGCTTACTGTCGCAGGTACTGCGCAATCGGTCCCTACATTAGTTGGGTATGTGAAGAAGAACGAGCTTGATAAATATCCTGACATTAACGCTAAATTCCAGGCGCAATGCACCATGCCTGGTTTCTACACAACGTGCGCAAAGATGCTTGAAAGTAATTTCTTCGATGGATCGCTGGGTAGCGGCAGAGACAGGTTTGAGGATTTCAAACTCTTCGAGTCTCAGATGCAGGCCTATAGTGGCAACGACCCAGATTTTAGGCAAGACACTAATTGGAGTTTTGGCTCGACAAATTACAACGGTATAACGAGCGGTAGCGGAAGTTGTTTCGCGGACAAAACTAAACTGTTGGGTCTCGTAACCACAAATGCTCCCGTCTATGATTCAGGACCACCGAAAATCACGGATGGTACGTTGACGTACAAAGTCGCGGGCGCTCACCTTAAAGCAGATGGCAAGCTCTTTAAAGGAACGTACGATCTTGCTATTCGCTCAGAAGTTGCGCGTTGCATTTATGGATTCTCGACCGCGCCGATTCAAGCGACCATCAGCGTCACGTCCACCGATGGTTCAACCTCAGAAGTTGCCACCGAGACGGTCAGCGAACGTGACGGGTGGATGCGTTTAAGCGCCGCCAATTTCACTTTCTCGTCCCCGACAATCAGAATCAAGTTGAGCCAGAGTGCCCCTATTCCGGTGGCGACACCTTCAAAGGCTTCTAGTGCTCCCACTCCAGCGGCATCTGTGCCCGCTGCGGCTACACCTACTGCCGTCAAGGTGGCGCCAGCGAAGGCCACGGCATCAACAATTACGTGTGTAAAGGGCAAATCGACCAAGAAGGTCACTTCTATTAACCCGAAGTGTCCGGTGGGCTTCAAAAAGAAATAGCCTCTTCCCTTAAAAAAGTAGGAAGCTTGTAGAAAGCAACTTTGGTGCATTGAACTGGAATGAGGGGTTAACCCCCGGATTCATGAATAGCTGGCTACGTCTGAGGAAAAAACTAA
>CAFBQA010000008.1_pt1 | contig 25243 bp, 29 predicted proteins | sample 7269861 | NCBI WGS metagenome assembly CAFBQA01 (sample SAMEA6814165, study PRJEB35770) | uncultured Actinomycetes bacterium | biome: Freshwater; feature: Freshwater reservoir; material: water | place: Czech Republic | collected 2017-06-27 | depth 30m m
CTCGCAACAAAGGAAGAAAGATTAGGCCACACACGAGGAGGCAAGTAATGACAGGTCATGCTCCAACAATCGAAGTGAAGCTACTCCCCGAAGTAAGAGTGGCAATTGTGTCTTCTTCCTGGCATCTAGGTATCTGCAATGACTTGATCGCGGGTGCTCAGCGGGCATTATCTGCCGCACAAGTGGCTAGAACTGAAGTCTTCTTTGTTCCAGGATCCTTTGAAATTCCTCTCGCATCCCAGTACGCATTAGAACGCGGTTTTGATGCCGTGATAGCTTTGGGATTGGTATTGAAGGGTGAAACACCGCACTTTGATTATGTGTGCCAGGGCGTAACCCAGGGAATTATGGACGTCTCGTTAAAGTACGGGAAGCCTGTTGGTTATGGGGTTTTGATGTGCAACAGCCTCGACCAAGCCATCGATCGTTGTGGCCGTGCAAACAGCAGCGAAGACAAGGGATTTGATAGTGCAATTGCTGTCCTAGAGCTTCTTCATTTGCAAGGGTCCATGTAAGCCCGCTTTACCCTCTAAATCAGAATAACTCCTCATTACCGATCCGAGTTTCGACTCCCCAGTAATTCCCAGTTGAATACCATTGAATAGGCACGAGAAACTGAGACGAAGCATCTAAAATATACTCATGAAGCCAATGATCTTTGATGTCGTGATTGAGATTCCTGCTGGATCAAGAAACAAATATGAGATCGATCATGAAACGGGAAAGATTCGTTTAGATCGGATGCTCTTCACGTCAACTCGTTATCCATATGATTACGGCTTTGTGGAAAATACTCTTTCATTAGACGGTGACCCACTAGATGCTCTCGTCATGTTGGATGAACCCACCTTTCCCGGCTGCGTAGTCTCTTGCCGCGTTATTGGAATGCTTCGCATGACTGATGAAAAGGGAGGCGATGATAAATTGCTTTGCGTTGCAGCTGGTGATATCCGTAAGGATTATCTAACTGATATTAAAGATCTTCCAAATTTTGAATTGGAGGAAATTAAACACTTCTTCGAAGTTTATAAGACACTCGAACCGAATAAATTGGTTCATGGTGGTGATTGGGTTGGACAAGGTTTGGCAGAGGAAGAGATCAACAACTCTTACCAACGTTATAAGTCTTAAATCCTAAAAGTAATTGCTTCGATCTTTACTGGAACTCTATTCCTATTTTTTGCGATCAAGAGTGCCGCTCACCAAGGCACAACCTTACGTTCTTCCCATAAGACTCCAGTAAGTCTCTCTTGATCACTTTCGCCCGTGAGATCAAAGTTTCTGGTCGCTAGCCAAATTGCAGTTTGAGCACCCTCTTCGGCAGAGAGCGGCGCGTCCGGACCGCCCATATCTGTACGCGAATGATTGGGGCAGACTGCGTCGACCAAGAGCCCACGGCTACCTAATCCCGTCTCGTGAGCGAGGTTGCGCACAAGCGCATTTACTCCAGCTTTACTTACCCGATACGGAGCTAGCCCTCCCGTATTACCTGGCCCTGACATCCGGCCTAAACAAGCAGAGAAAACGATGACTCGCCCACTTCGTGCTTCTGCCATCGGAGCAGCAACCGTGTTGAGCGCGCAGAAGACTGCATCTAAGTTGATGGTCATCACTCGTCGCCATTCTGCAGTATCGGTTTTCAGAGTTTTCGATATCTTTGCACTCATCACACCGTGAGCAAGAATCAAAATATCTGGCGTACCGAAGCGCTGAACGATTTCCTTGAAATGTCTCTCCGATTCTGCAATATTCTCTAAATCGACCGCAACGTACTCACAAGCCAATTGGGCAGCCGCTTGTGATAACCGTTCACTATTCTTGGCCACCAGAACCACATCATGTCCCTCGGCTCTTAGCGCCGTTGCACACTCAAAGCCCAACCCACGAGACCCACCGGTAATGATCGCGAGTGACATGACTGAGATTCTGCCCCATAGGTCACCCGTTGTCGCGGGGAACCTTTCTCGGACCATCGAAGGACTACCATAAATCTATGAACGTCATAGCAATGAGAAAGATTTTGAAGGCGGGAGCTATCGTCTTTGGACTTTCTTCACTGTTCTTGGTGATACTTCCTGGAGTTTTCCTCAATCTTCTTCAGCTTGACGACAGCAGTGCTCTTCGTTGGTCCATGCGGATGATCGGGATTACGGTCTTCGCACTTGCTGGTAATTTATGGAATCACGCGGGGCAGGCAGAAGAGCGCCGGGTCGGGAATGTGGCAAAGATTATGTGTCTTAGCGCCGCTGCACTTGGAGTTCTTACTCTCTTGATTCCGGCACAGTTAAGTTGGTTCACTTTCTTGTATTCGGCCATTGGCTTCGGTTTCTCTACTGCATATTTGGTTGCGATATTCACTAAGTGACATCATTTCCCCCCCCTCGAAAAGGACATCGCCCTGGGGTCAAACAGTGGCCGCGTATTCTGGCCAACCTGTGAATTAGCAGTGAATTCCTGGATTTCCACGCATAAAATTTTGGTTAAGGCTCATTTCAAATTGCGGGTCTCTACGCCTGAATTTACGCTTTTCTTGCCATAAATTGAATCCAATTAGAGGAGAAATAGATGAAGATGTCACGCCCAGGCGTGTTCGCAGCGATTGCCGTTGCAATGACGCTGACATTATCTGCATGTGGAAGCGACGTAGAAGAGACAACGGATACAGCATCAGAGCAAGTAGTAGAAGAAACTACTCCTGGAACAATTGTTGATGTTGCTGTCGGTGCTGGCACTTTCTCAACGCTGGTTGCTGCAGTAACTGCCGCCGAGTTGGTCGAAACGCTTAGTGGAACCGGTCCATTCACCGTCTTTGCACCAACCGATGATGCGTTTGCAGCGCTTCCTGCAGGTGTACTAGATGCACTCCTTCTTCCAGAGAATAAGGCGTTACTCGTACAGATCCTTACTTACCACGTCGTATCAGGCAAGGTCATGGCGGCCGACGTTACAGACGGTGATGTCGCAACCGTAGAAGGTCAGACAGTTAAACTCTCCACAATGGGTGGTGTAACCGTCAATGGTGCAAAGGTTGTTAGTGCAGATGTCCCCGCTTCAAATGGTGTCATTCACGCAATTGATGCAGTGATCCTGCCACCAGGTGTGGACGTAGCAAAATTCGCCAAATAATACGTTTGTAGATATTTGGAGTTTTCATAACTAAGAGGCCACCTCAGATATTGAGGTGGCCTCTTAGTTTTAGGAGAAAGAGAGCTTTGCCTATTAGCTAGCCTGCAAGATGGACTTCGCATGGCCAATGAACAGACACTCGCCTACGCTTATCTCATGCCCCGCATAGCTAAAGTTAAGAATGGTTTTGAACCTAAAACCTGCCAGCGCTGCCACCTGGACTTTGAGTGGCGCAAGAAGTGGGCCAAGAACTGGGTTGAAGTGAAGTACTGCAGTGATCGTTGTAGAGAGAATAGATGAAACGCATAATCTATATCCCCTTTGATCATCTTCATCGTAATTACGGCGTGCTCAAGGACGCCGATAGCACCCAGGACGTCATTGCCCTTGTTGAAAGCGCTCGCATGATAACGGGGCGTGATTGGCACAAAGAGCGGCTATTTTTCTTAATCTCCAGCGCTCGACACTTTGCTCAATCACTTAAAGAAGAAGGTTTTACGGTCGAATACGTTAAGGCTCCCACCACAATTGATGGGTTAGAAATTATTGCAAAGAAACATCAGCAACTCCCCATCACCTGCGCTGAGCCATCGTCATTTACTCAATACCAGGCTCTTCAAGATCATGGGTTGAGTTTTATAGATAATGACTTCTTTCTCACGCCACGGAAACTATTTATCCAATGGGCCAGTGAACAAAAGACATACCTGATGGAAAACTTTTATCGAAAGCAACGCACGCGCCTAAACATCTTGATGCAAGGCAAAGATCCAGTGGGTGGATCCTGGAACTTTGATAAAGAGAACAGATTGCCCCCACCCAAAGAATATGAAGGACCCAAATACCTAGAGCACAAGCGCGATGCGATAGATGAAGCAGTAGCACAAGAGCTTGACCACACTCCCACAACCACCTGGGCCACTACCCGTGAAGGCGCACTTTCTCAGTTAAAGAACTTCATCGAGAACCATTTTGCCAACTTTGGACCGCTCGAGGATGCCATGACAACTCAAAATTGGGCTCTGCATCATTCGCTGCTCTCCCCATACCTCAACAATGGCCTGCTTCACCCGTCAGAGGTGATCCACGCTGCTATGAAGGCCTTTAATTCGGGCGCAATTCCAATTGAATCGGCCGAGGGCTTTATCCGCCAGATCATTGGCTGGCGTGAATACGTCAACGGCATGTATTGGTTTCTCGGCCCTGACTACCGCAATAACAATCAACTCAAGGCCACGACGCCACTCCTACCGCTTTTTACAAACCCCGAAAAAACGCAAATGAACTGCATGAAGCAAACGATCACGGACATTAATAACCGAGCGTGGGTTCACCACATCCCCCGATTAATGTTGCTTTCAAACCTAGCTCTGATAACCGGCACCAGCCCACAGGAGTTTCTGGATTGGATGCGCGAAGTATTTATTGATGCCACTGAATGGGTCATGGTCCCAAACGTCATTGGTATGGGTGTTCATGCTGATGGTGGTGCGATGATGACCAAGCTATATGCCGCAGGTGGCGCCTACATCTCGCGAATGTCTAACTATTGCAAGCCATGCGTCTATAACCCGAAGCTGCGCACTGGCGAGAGCGCATGCCCATTCACGACCCTCTACTGGGATTTTCTTGACCGTCATAAAGAGACATTTGCCAAGAACCACCGCATGAGTCAACAGGTCTTTGGTCTTAAGCGATTAAGTGATCTGTCTGAGTTGAAGGAGCGTGCTCAAGAAGTCTTAGAAGGTCTTAGTGAGGGCTTAATCTAACTCGAGGGTTACATTTTACTTTTGAAGTGGGCCTAACTTATATGAATCTAATCTGACTGCAGGCTTAGCTTGATTTTGATGTTGTGTTTTAAAGGCAGAGGTCGCATCAGTGCCACATAAAGAAACGATGGCACCAGCACCACCGGGGTGAGAGTTAATCCACTTAGTTAAGTCATAGACATAGTCATCGACAACGGCCCAACAGGTCTTTATGTTGTCATTGACTTTGACTTGAGCCATTGTGTATCCGGCAGTAGTCGCTGGTGCAGAAGCACTAGCTGAAGGCTTGGCAGAGGCAGTTGCTGGAGCAACGGGCGCGGCAGAAGCACTGACCATTGGCGCGGCGCCACGTGTTACTTCACCAGGAATCTCTTTATTTCCTACACCTAAAGTTATCGCCGCTTTACCGCGTGAAGTAAGAAGGAAACTATAAACCCCACTCTTAGCAACTGAGCTATAGCGGCCTAAATACAGGTAAGTAGTTTGAGTGTAAGACTCAAAGAACTTAGTGCGCTCATTTAGCTTCATCGTTGTTTTAAAGCCTCCAGGACCAGTCACAACAAGATTAGGAAGCTGAGTCATCTTAAGGGCGTTCTCTGGCTTTTTATCCATGATTAGGAACTGAAAATTTAATGCATCGCCCTCTTTTAGTTGGGCTCGAAACGCCTTCTTTTGTCCCGCCTTAGTAAACGACGCCCTTATAGCAAAAGAAACAGTTCCATCAACAAGTAATGGGCCCTTTTCGGCGGATGTGTCCGAATCTAACAAAATAACAGGTTGATGAGCATGGGAAACTCCAGTACCCAAGAATACAAATACCAGCGCGGCTGCCAATAACTTCCTCACAGCAAAACGCTACCTGAGCCTGCCCCCTCTCGCAATTCTAAACATAGTGGCGCGCTCTTGCCACGCCCCAGTAGCCCACAGCGCCCACATCACTAGCAAAGGTTGGAAAAACAAACGTATTAAGCGTGCTCTATCGCTATCTAAACCAAATGCATCAATATGGTTGAGATACTGAGAGATATTTCCTGGAAAGACCGCTACAAAGAATGCTGCAACGACCCAACCTGTGTGCACCCTGTATCGCCACAACATCACTAGACATAGGCCCAACATGATTTCAACAACGCCAGAAGCCAGAACCACAAAATCTGCCCACGATTTTAGGATCGTTGGCACCTGAGCCTGGAACTCTGTGCGACTAGTTGTTAAGTGAGAGACACCTGCAAATGCAAGCGCTAGACCCAGAATTATTTGGGTGCCTCGTTGTACAATTTTCATGTCGCTAGTAAACACCATTCAGAATGTCACCCATACCCGAACCAACACATCAATTCTTCACTCCAGCCAGCACATTGATCTCTATCCCAAGTCAGCTTGATATGAAAATTGTGGCAGCGAACGTTGGCAGGCAAGGGTGATGGTTGAACTTCCATATACGGAAGACCAATGCCAGCATTAATAATAGACTTACTCAAGCTAGTTGCAGGGTGACCCGAGGACGCAGCAGGAAAGTCCAACCCTTCAAAATGCCGAGGCTTTGCTTCAGCGCTATTCTTGGGCGTTGCCAATTCAAGGAGTTCCTAAGGTGCCTAGCAAAGATATTAAGGTCGGATTACTCGCCTATGGCGCTATCGGTGATGAGCACAACAAAGCAGTTCAAGCCACTGAGGGTCTCTCCCTTTACGCGGTCTGTGACACAAATCCAGAGCGACTAACGGCAGCTCTGCAGATTTCACCTGACGCTAAGACTTTTACCGATGCTGATCAGATGTTGGCCCAAGGTGATCTTGATTTAGTGGTGATTTCCACACCACCCAATAGTCATTATAAATGGGCGAAGCAAGCGCTATTACTTGGGCTCCATGTGATGTTAGAAAAGCCAATGGCGCTCACCACGCAAGAGTGTGATGAGTTATTAGAGTTAGCAGACATTAAGGGTGCCCTTTTGGTTGTTTACCAGAATCGTCGCTACGACCTGGACTTCTTAACAATTAAAGAGCAAATCGAGAATGGCCAGATCGGAGATCTCTTTCATTACGAGAGCTTTGTTGGAGGTTATTCAAAGCCCTGTGATTACTGGCACTCTGATGCCGCAATTTCCGGTGGCGCGATCTTTGACTGGGGCAGCCACTTTATTGATCAGATAATGTCATTGGTGCCATCTGAGGTGGACTTCGTTAGTGGGCTAAATCAAAAGCGAGTTTGGGACCATGTGACGAATGCCGATCACGCGCAGGTAAGTATTAACTTTAAAGATGGTTCACAGGCAGTATTTATTAACTCAGATTTAGCTGCAGCTCGGAAACCAAAATTTTATATCCTTGGAACAAAGGGTGCGCTCATTGGCAATTGGGATGAATCAGCCGGCGGTGCTGTCGCTGATCTACCTGCAATCATCACGTTACATCGCGGTGATGGAAGTAGCGAGGTAATTGAACATGTAAGCCATGTTCCGTACTCCTTTTACTCATCATTGGTGGCTTATCTAAACGATGCCACCCCCATGTCAGTTCTCGCAACGCAATCGCGTGATGTTGTTGCAATTATGGAAGCTGCTGAGGAGTCTGCCTTAGCAAATGGAAAACCTATATCACTCGTGCTCTTGCGCGCATGATCAACTGGGGGTTTCTCGGCGCAGGTTGGGTGGCGACTAAAGGCTTAGCGCCGGCGATTCACGAGGCAGGAAATGCCAGATTGCACGGGGTAGCAAGTCGAGAACGCAGCCGTGCAGTTGCGCTGGCCCCAGAAAAGATTTATGACAGATACGAAGATTTACTCGCAGATTCTGAAATTGATGCAGTTTATATAAATCTCGCTAATCACCAACATTGTGAGTGGACAATTGCAGCCCTGGCAGCTGGCAAGCATGTTTTATGCGAAAAACCGCTCGCATTAAATTACGAGCAAGGTCAGAAGATGGCTGAGGCGGCTGCAAAATATGATCGCGTATTGGTTGAAGCGGTCTGGAGTCGCTGGCATCCTAGATTTGCGCGCATCGTTGAATTGGTAAATGGTGGCGACATCGGAGCGCTCAATCAAATTGTTTCATCGTTTTGTTTCCCTGCTCAATTTGAAAATAATTATCGCCTCAAAGTAGAAATGGGTGGCGGGAGCCTGCTCGATGTTGGGATTTATCAAGCCCATCTTTGGAGAGCGCTGATCCATGGCGAACCTGATTTTATTATCGAATCACTCACTCAAAATATTGGTGGTACTGGCGTGGATCTGACCACACAGCTCGTCGGTAGGTTGGGAAATAATATAGAGATATCTGCCCTTTCATCTTTTGAAATGCCCGAGATGCAGAAGCTGGTTATCTCTGGTGAATTAGCAACAATCGAGTGTCCAGAAGATGACGCCTTTACCTCGTGGAATGCGCCAAGTTTATTACTTATCGGTGATCATCTTGAAGAATTTGCACCTGTCGATCCGTACCGCCTAATGTTTGAAAACTTTAGCGCTTTTATCTTGGGTGAATCCGCCTGGATCCCAGCAATTGATCAATCACTCTATGTGGCAAAAATTTTGGATCAGATGAGGGCTTTCGATAAGTGAAAATACTTGACATTAGCGCCGATTTAGAGGGCATCGTTTCGCAAGAATTTAAGTCCCTGCACTCAGGTGGTGGGCGCAGTTAGATATGACCTGAATATTTCCTACCTCCTGCCCTTTATAGGGCGATACTCTCGCGAAAGATGGACTCGTTTTAAGGGGTCAGGTCACCCAGAAACCACACATTGACACTCCCAGTCACTACCCTTACCTCTATGGGATGGGTAGCAAACCTCAAAGTAAAGCGTGCCAATAAGGCTGCAACCAATGAATACAACCGACTCCACGAAATCTGGCAAGAAGATTTCGAGACACTCAAAAAACTCATTACCGTCTTTACTGCAGCATCTAATGGCGAAGATTCAGTTCCCAATACCCTTATGCAAGAAAAAGGTGAATGCACACTCTGGTCCGCCACGGGTATCTTCCACGAGGCAAGTCGCACACCATCACGCTATGCAGGCGGTTCCACAGGTGTCAGCATTCCCATTGGAGGCGGAATCCGCTTTCGCGTAGGAGCTATGCAGGGGCAAGTAATACCGGGAGAAGAGCTACAAATGGACAAGGATCGAGGCGTGGTCATGCTCACCACAGAGCGTCTGATCTTCACCGGTTCTATCAAGACTCAACAATGGGAATTCGACAAACTTCTCATGGCCTCAACAACTCCCGACCAATCCGATTACTTTCTCAGCGTATCTAACCGCCAGAAGACGTCGGGAGTTCGCTTTGATCCTGCAACGGGAAGAGAATTCAATAGGTTCTTGGGGTCTGCGACATCGGTGAATGAATCAGGGTATGAAGAAGTGTTGAAAGAGCTGCACAAGATGGAGAAGGAGGCTGCGGAGGCGGAGCCGCAGTTGGCTTTGCCTTCGACTTCTTCCGTTAACTCTTAATTATCAGCAAGATCGAAGTGCTAGCTACAGAAAATTGAAGAGTTGGAGTGTCCGAGGAGGCAGGCGGATATGTTCGCCGATATTCACAAAATATGTTGCAGGTAGCGCATTATCAGCCGCGTGGTCTTGATAAACCGCTATCAAGACATTAATCTGACGATCATGTTGCGCAAAGTACTGACATTGGTAATTTGCTTGACCCTGCCTGTGATCTTTGCCCCGGCTGCAGCATCGCAAGAGTATTTCCAATCAGAGACTCGATTCTGGGTGGACTGTTCCCTTGGATCTAGAACTACCGACTGTGTACAGAGCGTTGAATTTAGTGACCCAACAAAAGAAAAGCGCGATGCCAATGGCCAGTTGGATTACTCATCGATTGTCTGGATAAAGACAACCCCAAAACTGAATTCCAAATTTGTGTATAAGAAGACTGCGTATTCCGCGTCAGACTTTGGAAATTACGATAGTAAAACATGTGAATCGATTGGGAATAGCGCTGATTTCTTACATGATGCTTGCTACACCGCGTCAGGGCTGCTGTCTGATGGAAAAGATCTTCTCTTCAGACTCCAGATCGGTAGCTCTGGACCATTCTTCAACATCTATCAATGGGTTGACCAAGGAGTGCAGCGAAATTGGGATAGAGGCGATTGGGTTGCGCAAACCGTGCCAGATGGTTCTACCTGGCGGATTACATTGAAATCTAAATCTTTGGCAGAAAATGCCGGAGCAATCACATCAAATATGAAGAACCCGTACATCTCATTTGGTCGCAGCACCGATGGTGATTTACTTACTTTAATACAAGGAACGGTTTATCCCAATCAATGGCAGTGTTTATCTCCAGATAAACCAAATGCAACACCCTCCGAACGTGGAGAGCTATGTAAACACCCTGAGTCCTATGCCGAAACTGCATCTACAGGATTTTCAATAGATGTCATGCCTTATGTATTCCAATTTGAAAAACTTCGTGGTTACACACCCGGTGGAATCTTTGTCTCTGGTCCAACTGGTTCATTGGGGCAAGTGCAATATGACAAAGAGCAAGGAGTAATCACCGTTCCCATGTCTGGGCCACATTTTCTCTTTGATCGCAAAACTCTTAATAAGGGTTGGATGGAGGTGTCGATCAAGGGGGACATCATCCGCCAAGCTTTTAACTTAGAACCTAAAAATGCGGGCCAACTTGCAAAAGTTGAAATCTCATACGTTGAAGGCAAAGCCGATATAGCAACTTATGCCACTCGCTATATTCCGGAGTTAGATACCTTTGAAATACGCGCATATAACTTTGGGTTTTCTGCCCCTACGCTGCGAGTAAAAGTAAACATGCCTCCGGCAAAGCCAACTCAGTCAACTCAGTCAACTCAGTCAACTCAGTCAACTCAGTCAACTCAGTCAACTCAGTCAACTTCAAAGAAGGCTCCATCCAAGATAACGTCTATCACTTGCGTTAAAGGAAAAACTATTAAAACCATTAAGGGAAATTCGCCAAAATGCCCATCTGGCTATGTAAAACGCTGACAGAGCAATAGGTTAATTTTGGCGCAAAAGTTACTCAGCGTTAGTGAAAGCAAAATGGCCCCACGCGACTAACCGTGAGGCCACTTTTGGTGCGTACCGCTGGTGGGATTCGAACCCGCGACAACCTCGTTAGTCAGGCGAGTGCTCTATCCGCTGAGCTACAACGGTACGCAGCACGAAAGATAGACAAATTTGAAACTACGGGTTGTCATTTCTCTTTCACTGTGGATAAAAATGCTGCTAATCTTTTCTTAGTCAGGTGGGTGCCTAACCCAGAGTTACAGCAAAAAAGTCCCGCAGAGTAATCTGTGGGACTTTTTCTTTAACTGATAATTATGGAACTAAAGCGAAGCTAACTTCTCCACTACCTCCTTAGCCGAGGAATTCGTTGGTGAATGCGTAACTACTGCGATGGACGATGGCTAACTTACCAATCCAAAGCATGGAAGCTTTGGCGGAACGATTACTCCGAAGGCGCTAAAGATGTTGAGGCAGGTTGGGAAGCATAAGCACTAAATCTTCCGTTCACTCTTAATCGAGATCAGAGGGACGCATCTTCCTGACATTTGATTCTATTTGCGCATAATTAAATGCAGGAAGATTTAATGAGCCATTCGTTGGATAGCAGTTTGTCGTCATCCTGGTGCAAGAAAAGATCTCTTTAGTTTTTGCCCATCTCTTCGGCTATGGCTGCAACGAAGGTATCTACATCGTCTGCTGTTGTATCCCATGAACACATCCATCGAACTTCACTGGTCACTTGATCCCAGGTGTAGAAATGAAAGCGTTTTTGTAGGGCCTCGGTGACAGCTGCCGGCAAGATTGCGAAGACCGCGTTTGCCTCTACTGGGCGAACTATCTGGACACCTTGGATTTTAGAGACGCCGGCGGCTAAACGAGCGGCCATCTGGTTGGAATTATTTGCATTGATAAGCCATAGATCATCGGTAAGGAGGGCATCTAGTTGCGCACTAATGAAGCGCATCTTTGATGCGAGCTGCATGGATGTCTTTCTTAAGTACGCTATCGGCTTCACCAAATCTGGGTTAAGGATAACGATCGCCTCAGACAACATGGCACCGTTCTTTGTTGCCCCAAATGAGAGGGCGTCAATACCGGCATCTGTTGTGAATGCGCGAAAGGGAACATCGAGAGCTGCAGCAGCGTTAGAGATTCGTGCCCCATCTAAGTGAACTAGCATCCCAAGAGAGTGCGCATGCTTTGTAATAGCTTTAATCTCATCGACAGTGTAGATGGTACCCAGCTCGGAGCTCTGAGTAATTGATACAACGGCAGGTTGTGCACGGTGAACATCGCCGAGGCCCCATGCCTGTTGATCAATTAGTTCTGGTGTGAGCTTGCCATCTAGCGTTGGGATCGTCCAAAGCTTGAGGCGACCAACCTTTTCTGGTGCTCCACCCTCATCAACGTGTAAGTGTGCAGAGCTTGCGCAGATGACTGCTTCCCATGGCTTAGTCATTGCTTGAAGTGCAACGACGTTAGCGCCGGTACCAATGAGTACAGGAAAGACATGAGCGTCATCACCAAAGTGGAGGCGGAACTTATCAGCCAGTAGGGCGGTTGTCTCGTCATCACCATAGGAAATCTGGTGTCCAAAGTTTACTTTTGCTATTGCTGCCAAGACATCTGGGTGTATGCCTGAGTAGTTATCACTGGCAAATCCGCGTTCATTTGATGAGCTCATGGTAGTAATTCTATTCCGTTGGGGGCGGGGCTTTGACTTTGTTGTCGACTCAGGGCCAGCCCTTATCCGACTAGTTGCTTCCTTATGTAAGAAATCCTGGTTTTGGAGAAGCGTGAGCAGTGGGTTCATCGTAGAAGTCTCGCCTCCTGGGGGAAAAAGTCAGAAGGATTGACCGATTTTCCCCGCAGGAAAAACGCTTCAAAAAACTCACTACATTATTTGGGGCGCAATGAGCGCGGTTCCTTTTTCGTGAGCTAAAAATACCAATGCATGGCCAGGCATTTCTCGAGCAAATGATTCCGCCATGGCATGCTCACCCTTGCGATTAGCGTCATCAATAACAACAATCGCATTCTTGGATAATCTAGATCCCAGCTCGATTTGAGCACTAGAACGAGCCTGAGGATCCTGAGCACCTGGTGGCCCATCAATTACTAACATATCAATATCGGCAAGATCTTTGAAGAATTCTTTTGAGTACCAAGTTCTTTCACTGTCGTATTGTTCTATAGGAGCAACACGTATCTCAACTCCCGTGATGGAATGTTGTATGAGCAAATCTCGTGTTGCCTGTGCATATTCTTCTGAATGATCAAAACTAATGATTCTTGTCTGGGATCCGGGCAAGAGTGATTTCGCAAGAGCTAAGGTTGAAATCCCAGATCCAAGTTCCACAATTAGTTTGGGTTGATGTTTTTGAACCATTTCTACAAGCGTTAAAAGTAGATCCGGCGAGGCGGCCCATTTACGAGTAGGGGGAATTGGCGCAGTAATTTTTAGCAAAGTTACTAATTGAGCGAAGGTCTCGCCCTGTCGATAATGCTCCCATTGATCTGCCCTAGAGTCTTTTACCCCTGCACGATGGTCTTTCTTTAATTGCCCAAGATCTCTAATAACCTGCCCGAGACGTCTTCCCATCGCGCGCAGTTTTAGTCCCAAAAGTACGACCAAAATAAGGAGTCCAACTATTGCTACGACAAGAATCCAATTGATCACCGCTATAGCCTAGCAACTCACTTGTATATATGGATGTTCTATGAGCTATGGGGAAGCCGCCATTTAACCTATTCAGGTTCCTCGGCTTCAAGCCACTAACTTTCGATGGCTGAGTGCTTACAAAGTAACAAGTCCGTTCTACTTGTGCTAGCCAATATTGTGAGAATCTTTTGGCCCAGATTATTTCTCCACATTTCAGTTGCGATCTGACATGGGAGATGAATCTAGAGTGCTCCCCTGGCGGGCGGAGCGCAATACTTCATAGCTCCAGACGGATTTCGCGATATTCCCTACAATATTTCCATGACTAATCGCACCGTTCTTATCACTGGCGGCTCACGGGGAATTGGAGCTTCTATCGCCCGTGAATTTGCCGCCGCAGGAGATCGAATCGCCATTCACTACGTTTCTTCAAGTCAAGATGCGCAGGCCGTAGCGGACTCCCTTGCTGGTGGAGGTCACATCACCGTGAGCGCTGACCTACGAGATCCCAATGCGATCAGAGTTATGGTCGATGGAGTGGCGCAAGAATTTGGAAAAATTGATGTACTTATTAATAACGCAGGGGTGTTTTTTGATCATCCGATAGAAACATCAACCTATGACGATTGGCAGAAGGCTTGGACTGATACTTTGGGAGTCAATTTAATTGGCGCGGCCAACGTCACGTGGTGTGCTCTGCAATATATGCCAAAGCATGGCACTTCTCGAATCGTAAATATTGGATCAAGAGGAGCGTTTCGCGGCGAACCCATTAGTCCTGCCTACGGTGCTTCAAAGGCGGCAATCGTTGCATTTGGTCAGTCAATTGCTAAAGCGCTCGCCCCAATGAATATTGGCGTCACAACTTTGGCACCTGGATTTGTGGACACTGAAATGGCCGCACGTTTACTCGACGGCCCCGAGGGTGAAGGTATTCGAGCGCAGAGTCCATTCAATCGAGTTGCTCTTCCAGAGGAGCTGGCTAAAGCTGTTTACTTCCTTGCATCTCCTGATAGCGAATGGGCAAGCGGAGCCGTGTTGGACTTCAATGGAGCTTCTTACTTACGGATGTAAGTTACAGATTTATACAACGAAGAAATACTCTTTGGGGAACTTCTTACCTCAACTTTTCTGCGGCCTCAGCCATGAGAGTGTCGAGTAAGTTGGGCATGCGCGTCTGTATCTGTGAAATAACTTCGCTCTCTTTGAGCATGGAAACATATTTCGCAGGTGCCGTTTGTTCGGCCACCACAGAGACCACTGCAACAAGAGAAATTGCGATCGCTCCCGAGATGATTGCTCCGAGTAGTGAATCCAGCCATCTGACTGGTTTGAAAATCATCAACTTTCGCACGCGTCCCGCGATGGCCAGCACGACGGCTTTCGTAGCAAAAGCAATGGCCACAATGACCGATACCGATAAAAGTGTCCGGGATATCGACGTATGAGCCAACGTCGGAAGATACGAAATGACTGTAGGTGAATATTTCAGTCCAAGATAGAGCCCTGCAAAGAAACCCACTAACCCAAGTATGCCGACGATGAAGCCTCGGCTATACCCACTCTTAATCGAAATAAGTATGTATATAAGTGCAATCGCATCGATGATAAGTGGGGCACTCATGAGAGGGGAAGTATCCGTTCTTTATCCCACTCAACTTCCCAGCCCGTGAGAGCGAGCAGGCGATCCAAAATTCCTGCCGTAAATCCCCAGATCCGCATATCTGCTACATCAAAGGCTGCGGAGAGGAATCCGCTGGGTGTTTGCACCCGAAGTCGATTCGCGGGATTTACCAGATCAGCGAGTGGAACTCGGACCACGCGCGCCACCTCTTCAGTGATGATTTCGCTGTGATACCTCGGCGTATGCCACCACGCGAGTACAGGGGTAACTAAGAAGTTGCTCGGCGGTAACCAGAGAGTGGGGAGTACTCCCAAAACTTCTAAGTCATCCCTGGAAACGCCAGCTTCTTCTTCGGCTTCTCGTATAGCTGCGTGCGCCGGGCTCTCATCAGTTGCGTCGATCGCCCCGCCAGGGAAGGCAGGTTGCCCAGCATGCGCACGGAGTTCGGCTGCTCGCTCGGTGATAAGTACATCTGGACCAAATTCACCATCACTTAAAAGAATAAGCACTGCACCGGGACGACTCTGCTCATTACCGTCCATGTCGATGCGGGTGAGATCTGATTTGCTGACATTGCCCGGAAGCGCCTTAAACGCCGCGATCCACTCGGGCTGTGTGCGAGTCATGCGCTGATTCCCAAATGAGTCTTGAGCAATCCCTTTAACTCAACGAGTGAGTGAATCTGACCAACTTTCTTAAATGTCACATGCCCATTCTTATCAACAAACCAGGTGACCGGCACCCCCATGCCGAAATCTCCTCGCGTGGCGCTATTCGGATCGTGAATTTGGGGCCATGCCATTCCATGTTTCTTGGCGAAAGTAATCGCATCGCTTGCTTTCGCCTCTTCGACATCGAGACCGATAATTTGAACCGCTTTTGTGTTATTCAACTCCACGAAATATGGAAGTTCTTCCGTACATGCGGTGCACCAGGATCCCCACACATTGATGATGAATGGACCTTGAATGGTATTGAGAGCGTACTTCTCTGAAGTGAGTCCACTCTCTGTAAGGCACGGCAATTCAATGGCTGGCATTTCATTCGACTCGGGACTTGTCGATAAGACATCGCAACCAACGATGAGGGCAGGCGTCGCCTGAGAAGTTTCACTCTGCGCGCTACAGGCAGTAAGTACGAACGAGAGGATGAGTGCGAAGAACTTCATCGGAATGCCTCATCGGGCTTTACCAATTTCGCGGCCTTCACTGGATCAATTTCTCCCTCGCCGAATGCCGGACATATCTGCGCAAGTGGACATGCACCACATGCAGGTTTGCGTGAGTGACAAATACGTCGACCATGCCATACCAACCGATGTGAGAGATTAGTCCACTCCTTCTTCGGAACAAGTTCGGCGATCGCAAATTCAACTTTTACTGGATCCTCTTCATCAGTCCAACCAAAGCGGCGCACCAAGCGACCAAAATGTGTATCAACTGTGAGCCCAGGAACTCCAAATGCATTACCGAGTACCACATTCGCGGTCTTTCGACCCACCCCCGGCAAGGTAACTAGCTCCTCGAGCGTCCCGGGCACCTCTCCACCATATTCACTACAGATTCGTGCTGAAAGACCAAGAATGCTCTTGGCTTTCGCCCGAAAGAATCCGGTCGATTCAATAAGGGACTCAAGTTCAGCAGGCTTAGCTCCAGCGAAGGCCTGCACGTTCGGATACTTCTTAAAGAGCGCTGGGGTGACCAGGTTTACCCGCTTATCAGTGCATTGGGCAGAGAGCACTGTTGCTACAAGGAGTTGTAGGGGATCGCGAAAATCGAGTTCGCAGTGAGCGTCAGGGTAGGTCTTGCCCAGGATCCGGTTGATCTTGGCAGCGTGGGGCCTCCCCTCCGCGAGGGCACCTACCTTGGAGGCGTTCATAGGACCAGCCTACGCAGGCTAAACTCTCCTCAGCACCAGATAGCAAGGAGACCCATGGACGACGTAGTTCGCAAAGCTCCCCTCTTCACCGCGCTCGACGATGAGGCCGCAGCGGCATTGCGCTCCACCATGGTGCAAGTACAAATCGCTAAAGGTCAGGTGCTCTTCAACGAAGGCGACGCAGGCGATCGCCTCTATGTAGTTGTTGAAGGAAAAATTAAACTCGGAATCAAGAGTGGTGACGGTCGCGAGAATCTTCTCGGTGTCCTCGGACCTGGCGAAATGTTCGGCGAGCTCTCACTCTTTGATCCGCTCCCGCGCACGGCAACAGCAACTGCCCTCACCGACACTGTGTTGTTGGGTCTTGGAAATAGAGATTTAGACACTTGGCTTATTGGGCGTCCCGAAGTAGCTAAGCAACTTCTTCGCGCACTCGCGCAGCGTCTTCGCCGCACCTGGGAAGCTGTGGGTGATTTGGTCTTCTCCGATGTTCCTGGTCGCGTAGCCAAGGCACTTTCAGAACTTGCCGCCAAGTTTGGTACCAAGGGTCCAGATGGCATTCACGTAGCCCACGACCTCACACAAGAAGAGCTTGCCCAACTTGTAGGAGCTTCTCGCGAAACCGTAAACAAGGCACTTGCAGATTTTGCTAGCCGCGGTTGGGTACGTCTCGAAGCACGCGCCGTAGTTATTCTCGACGAAGAACGGCTCTCTAAGCGCTCTCGTTAATATAAGCAACTTGCGCATGCACTGATAGCAGTGCTGCCCACTTAAGGTTTTCCGATAATCCCGCATAAACGTCGTCGGTAATAGCTTCAATATCGGTAATGCCGCGTGCTATTGCGGCACGCACTTGCTCTACACGTTCAAGGCGATGGTTCAAGTATTGATCAACGACGAGAAGTGAAGATTCATTCACCGGACCATGCCCAGGCAAGAGTAGAACAGGGCTACGACTGTCAAGCATTGCAGAGAGTGCGCGCAACGACTCCAGGTAAGCACCCACCGAACCGTCGGGGTAAGCCACGATCGATGAACCGCGACCGAGAATCGTGTCACCGGTAAAGAGCCCAGTATCCCCAGTATCACTGCCTTTTTCGGCGAAGAAGGATATGGAATCCGCAGTATGGCCTGGAGTAGCAATCACACGGAAAGTTACTTCACCATCCTTGATCTGAAACCCATCAACCAGTGGTGCGGCATCTTTTGAAGTGAATTCTGGAAGGCGAGCAAAGACGGGCGCTTTCACCATTTCCGAAAAGCGCTGCGCACCTTCAGAGTGATCGAGATGTCCGTGTGTAAGAAAGATTCCGGCAACTTTTCCATCTGTTTCGAGCGCAATTGCATTTAAATGTTCCTGCATGAGCGGACCAGGATCAATAACTAACGCACCCGAGGGCGCTCCAATGATCCAAGTATTTGTACCCTCTAATGTCATTGGTCCGGGGTTATCCGCCCGGACCAATGATACAAAAGATGGAATCATCAAAGATTAACCGCGAACCGCGACAATTACTTCGACCTCAACAGGTGCACCAAGAGGAAGTTCTGCGACGCCGACAGAAGAACGTGCATGCTTTCCAGCATCACCGAAGATTGTTCCAAAGAGCTCACTCACACCATTGGCAACTTGTGCTTGCGTCGTGAAACCAGGAGCACTGGCAACGAATGCAAGAACCTTCACTACCTGAACAACTTCATCGAGATCTACGAGAGTGGCTATGGCAGCAAGTGCGTTGAGTCCACAAACCTGTGCGAGCTCTTTGCCTTGTTCAGTGCTGATTTCAGCACCGAGCTTGCCGGTGGCTGAAAGCGCGCCGTCGACCATCGGCAATTGGCCCGACGTGAAGATGAGATTTCCGATGCGCACTGCTGGAACATAAGCAGCAACGGGAACCGCCACTTCTGGAAGTTCTAAGCCAAGAGCGGCGAGACGCTCACCGGTCACAACGTTCTTTGCATCTGTCATTGCTTCACTCTTTTCATATAGGCAACGAGTTGTTCTCCGGTACCTGGGGCGGGAATTACCTGGACAAGCTCCCAACCATCAAGGCCCCAGTTGTCGAGGATCTGTTTGGTGGCGTGGGATAGCAGCGGGACGGTGACGTACTCCCAAATAATTTTCTCGCTCATGCCCCCACCCTACGACTGCCCGAGCCTAGAAGTGCAATCGCGATTACGCTGTGAGTATGAGCCCCGCACCCCGCCTCCACGTGGTGACCGGCAAAGGCGGGACAGGTAAAACCACCCTGGCGGCCGCCCTAGCGCTCTCCTTTGCCCAGGCTGGAGCCAAGACACTGCTCCTGGAGGTTGAGGGACGAGCAGGGCTGGCACCGCTCTTTGGGCGCGGAGATCTGCCCTACCAGGAGGTGGAGATTGCCGAGAATCTCTGGGGGATGAGCGTGGATCCCCGGGAGGCCCTCCTGGAGTACATCGAGATGTATTACAAGGCCGGGGCAGCTGGCCGGGCGCTCGCCAAATTTGGCGTGATCGACTTTGCCACCACCATCGCGCCGGGCTTGCGAGATGTCTTGCTCACTGGGAAAGCGTATGAAGCCGTCCGGCGGCGCCCCGGAAAGAAGTCGGGATCAACTTTTGAGGGCCCGTGGGTCTACGACGCGGTTGTCATGGATGCCCCGCCTACCGGGCGCATCGGAAAATTTCTTGACATCAACGCACAACTTGCATCCCTTGCCAAAGTAGGACCCATTCGAAAGCAAGCAGAATCGATTAGCGAACTCATGCACTCTGAAATGACTACGGTGCACATCGTCACCTTGCCAGAAGAGATGCCTATCCAAGAGTCTCTCGAAGCAATTACTGAATTGCGCTGTCTTGGTATTCAGGTAGGTCACGTATTCGTAAATCAAATGCACGAGGAGAAAGAATTTGGCACTTTTTCCGATCTAATCGATTCCGCTATTGCGACAGCTCTTCGCACGGAAGTTGATCGCTATCGCAAACGCGTCACTCGGCAACAGGAACAGCTAAAGCTTCTTAAAAATTTTGATGTGATAGAGATCGCACATATGGGTGAAGAGATTTCATTTGAGATTTTGGAATTCATCGCCACTGGGTTGCGTGAAGCATGATCAGTGAGTTATTGAACGATCCTGAGACTCGTGTGATTCTCTGTTGCGGATCCGGTGGAGTGGGCAAGACCACTACTGCAGCTGCGATTGCACTGAAAGCCGCTGAGCAAGGACGAAAGACCGTAGTGCTCACCATTGATCCCGCTCGGCGATTAGCACAAGCTTTGGGACTCAACGAATTGAGTTTCGAACCGCGCGCAGTGAAAGACGTATCGAATCTCTACGCCATGCAACTTGATATGAAACGCACTTTCGATGAGATTGTGTTAACGCACGCCGATGCAAAACGCGCGCGCACGATTTTGGAAAATCCTTTCTATATCTCTCTCTCTTCATCCTTTGCCGGTACGCAGGAGTACATGGCGATGGAGAAACTTGGCCAGCTCCTGGCTTCGAAGGAGTGGGATCTCATTGTGGTCGACACTCCCCCGAGCCGTTCCGCACTGGACTTCCTTGACGCGCCAGCCAGACTCGGTTCATTTCTCGACGGTCGACTCATAAAATTCCTCACCACGCCTGCAAAAGCGGGTGGGTGGGCGCTGACTCGCATCCTTAATGCGGGGATTCAGCTCTTTGCATCCACTGTTTCAAAAATTCTGGGAGGAGAGTTCCTCGCTGACATTTCAGCCTTTGTAGCCGCTCTTGATTCAGTCTTTGGTGGCTTTCGTAAGCGCGCAGATGAAACATATAAGTTGTTGAAAGCACCAGGAAGCGCATTCATCGTAGTCGCGATTCCAGAGCGTGACCCTATTCGCGAAGCGGAGTTCTTTATCGAGCGACTCCTCTCGGAGGGCATGCCTCTCGCTGGTGTGATCGTCAACCGAGTGAGCCCGACACTTGCCCCTCTCACCATCGCCGCCAGCAAAGAGTTGAGCAAAGGTGCCTCCCCGGAATTAATGGCCGCGCTGGAACTACACATGGAAAACCTTCGTGTGAAAAGCAACGAAGATCGATTGATTAAGGCGATTAAGAGCCCTGCACTCTTACGTATCGAAGATGCCGGTGCAGAGATAAGCGACCTCGCTGGGCTCCGTTCTATAAACCTCTCCGGCAACTCTCTATGATATTTCAAAGAGAGACCCCATCTTTACACCGTTGCTCTACGCTCATGTCATGAAGAAATCTCGCGCCCTCGGACTCGTGCTGATAGCTGCTCTCTCGATCGGCGCCACCGCCGTCGCTTCCGCTGCTACCAAGCCTAAAACACTCTCTTTCACTGCTGAAGTCTGGGCTGATAATTGGTTCGCGCTCTATGCCAACGGTAAGAAGGTGGGCGAAGACTCGGTTTCCATCACCACCGAGAGATCTTTTAATTCAGAAGTAATTACTTTCACAGCTTCTTATCCGCTCACTCTTGGTGTGGTGGCCAAGGATTACATCGCTAACGATTCTGGACTTGAATACATCGGATCGCCGCGTCAACAAATTGGCGACGGTGGCATCATCGCGCAAGTTCGCGAAACAAAGAGCAAGAAATTTGTGGCCTCCACTGGGCCAAAATGGCGAGCGCTTGTTATACATAAAGCACCGCTTAACCCCGAGTGCGTCGGATCCAGCAATCCAATCGCTGAGTGCACCTTTACAAAGAGCACTGAACCAGTGGGTTGGAGTGCAAGTACTTACAAAGACTCGAAGTGGACATTTGCCAAGATCTATACGGAAGAAGAAGTGGGAGTTAAGGACGGCTACGAACAGATCAAATGGAATCCAAGCGCAAAATTGATTTGGGGAAGCGACCTTAAACTCGATAACACTATTCTGATGCGTTTCACCGCAACAGGAAAGTAACTCTTGGATAAGACAGGTATGCTTTAGCGATGAGAAATGGATCATTTCAAAGGTCGCTTTCCGCAGTTGCTGCGCTCGTACTTCTCTCTCTAACGGCCTCAATTGCTGCTGCTTATAGCGGAACTGCGCCGACAGACTTGGCCCCCAACCAATTCGGTGCCGTGATTCAAGAGGGACAAGCTCTTCCAACGGTTTCGTATGTTCTGGCCCATTTCGACGCAAAGGACGGGGATAAGGGAGCATATAAAAATTGCGCGACCTTTAGTGCGACGGATGCACACTGTCTGAACGCGGACACTTTGAGCGCCAACTTAATGATTCCGGTCTGCGCTACTGCAACGGATTTTTTCTGTATCCAGAATATAGATTTCCTGCGGAGTGATGGATCAAAGGAAGCTGCTTCGCTTCTCTTTGAAGCAACGACACAAAAAATCCCGGCTAGTCCATCTTTAAAGACGGATGCCGGTGGTGGAATGAGCATCTGGAGCGCACCAAAATTTCCGCATTCTGGTGGCAACGGTACATATCTTGTCTCTGCATCGGTTACTTACACCTTAACAAAAGGGAATCCTTCGATATCTGTTGACTCCTTCAACGTAGTTGTAACTCCGATGGACATGACTACGGATGCAGGCGCACGCCAAAATAGACCGTGCGAATGGGCAGACTCATCCCTCGGGGGAAACACAAATGTCTCTCGAGAAGGTTGGTATTGCTCAGACAACATGCCAGCTTCTTCCAGTATCAAAAATTGCTCTCAAATGTTGGATGGGCTTTGCTTTGCGAAAAAGGAGTTCTCGCCAGGAACAAAGTTGTCTGTCGCGCTTCGAGTTGATAACCGAGTGACCGGCTGGTTATTTGGAAGAATGTCAGAAACCCAAGTAACAGTTTCTCCGTTAGACGAAAAAAGCAATTTGCTCTCCGTCCAGGGAGCTGCGCAATCGGTGCCGACATTGGTCGGGTTTGTAAAGAAGAAAGAGTTGGACAAGTACCCCATCATAAACTCTAGGTTTCAGGCACAGTGCCCTGGTTGGGGGTACACATCCTGCGCACAACAGCGTGAAGGATTTTACAGCGAAGTCTTCATCGGATCTGGTCGAGATCGATTCGGAGATTTCAATATGTTTGAGTCCCAGATACAGGCCTACAGCGGAATCGATCCAGATTTCAAACAAGACACAAATTGGAGTTTTGGATCTACAAGTTACAACGGAACAACGAGTGGGAATGGAAGTTGTTTCGCAGATCGAACAAAGTTATTGGGTCTGGTAACAACGAATGCCCCTGTGTATGAATCCGGACCGCCGAAAATGACGGATGGGGCGTTGACTTATAGGGTTGCCGGCGCTCATTTAAAGGCTGATGGAACTCTCTTCAAGGGAACATATGATCTTGCCATCCGATCAGATGTTGCACGATGCATTTATGGTTTTTCGAGCGCTCCACTACAAGCGACCATAAGTGTTACATCGACCGATGGAACAACTTCGGAAGTAGCAACCGAGGCGGTGAGTGAACGTGATGGGTGGATGAGATTGAGTGCTGCTAACTTCACTTTTTCTTCGCCAACAATCAGAATCAAGTTGAGCCAAAGCGCACCTATCGCTGCAACGACTCCCGCACCGGCTGCAGCCGCACCTGTTGCCGTGACTTCAGTTGCCACTAAAGTCTCGGCAAAGAAAGCGATTACTTCTACTATCACTTGTGTAAAGGGTTCTTCATCCAAGAAAGTTACTGCGGTAAGTCCGAAATGTCCGGTGGGCTACAAGAAGAAGTAGACGTACTAATTTCGAGTGGGCATATACATATTGGGTAGGAAGTTTTAGAGTGGCGTTCCTGAAAGTCAACACACAAAGGGAGCGCTATGAAGCCACTAGACGTAATGCACGCCTTACTCAAGAAAGTGCATGAGAAGGATCTTGATGGCCTCATGAGCTTCCTCGCAGACGATTGCACTATCTCCCAAGACCGCAATGAGCTTCTCGTGTCGGGCAAAGATGCTCTACGTGAGTTCTATAAGGGAATTCTTGATCGTCATTCAGAGATGAAGATTGAATTGGCCGATAACTTCACAGTGGGATCAGTCCTTGCGGTACGCGAGATTAATCACGACATGATGGTTGACGGAAAGCCTCAGGATGTGGATACGGTCTGGATTTATCAGATCGTCAACGGAAAAGTGAACTTGATGCACGTCTTCTCACCGGAGAGCGCAACAAGACACGCAATCAAGAATGCCTAAATTCTTGAAGCGTTATTGGATCAGAGACCGAGCGCAGACTTCACGGCGGCAGAAACCATCGCGCCGTCTGCTTTGCCAGCGATCTTTGGTTGCAACAACTTCATGACGGCGCCCATCCCGCTTGGACCAGCTGCGCCGCTCTCTGCTACAGCTTCTTGAATCATCTGCGCTAATTCAGCTTCGCCCAACTGCGCCGGCAAGTAGAGGGCAATCACTTCGCCTTCGGCTTTTTCGCGATCGGAGCGATCTTGGCGATCCCCGGCAGCAAACGCCTCGGCGGCTTCGCGACGCTTCTTTGATTCACGCGAGAGCACGGTGATGATCTCAGCATCGGTGAGGACACGGGCGCTCTTTCCGGAGACCTCCTCGTTGGTGATTGCGGTGAGCACCATCCTGATGGTTGCGGCATGCAACTCATTTCGGCTGCGGATGGCTTCGGTCAGGTCGCTCTGGAGGGTCTCTTTGATACTCATAGGCCCCATCATGGCACGATGGCACCGTGATCTCATCGCGCTTTACCCTGCGTCAGGCGGAAGCCCCCGTCCTACCCGCCGGCGCCCGCCCGATTCGGATCCTGCATATCTCCGATCTCCACCTCACTCCTCGGAGCCTTCGCGAGGTTGGGTGGATCAAATCACTCGCGGGGCATCGCCCGGATTTTGTGATTAGCACCGGTGATCATCTTGCACATCCCGGTGCAGTTGCAGTGGCTCTCGATGCGATGTCAGATCTCATGCATATTCCGGGAGCATTCGTACTGGGTTCAAATGATTACTATGCACCGACTCTCAAGAATCCACTCTGGTACTTAAAGAAAGACGATGGCAATCGTTCACATGGCACAGAACTCCCCTGGCGCGAACTTGTTGCATCGCTCACGACTGCCGGTTGGCAAGATCTTGATGATAAGAAAGCAGCTCTCACACTTGATGGTTTATCCATTGAATTTCGCGGAACTGATGATGCTCATCTTGAGATGGATCATTACGAAAAGGTGGCTGGGCCTCGTGCGAGAGAATCTGATCTCTTTATTGGCGTAACGCATGCACCGTATCGACGA
>CAFBQA010000009.1_pt1 | contig 25209 bp, 25 predicted proteins | sample 7269861 | NCBI WGS metagenome assembly CAFBQA01 (sample SAMEA6814165, study PRJEB35770) | uncultured Actinomycetes bacterium | biome: Freshwater; feature: Freshwater reservoir; material: water | place: Czech Republic | collected 2017-06-27 | depth 30m m
CACAGCCGCTGGTGCTGATGTAAAACGAGAGTTCTACATTAATGATCGCGGAGTGCAGATGGATCGCTTTGGTGCGTCCCTTATGGCCGCCGCGCATAGTGAGCCAACCCCAGAAGATGGCTATCACGGTGCATATATTCAAGAATTAGTTATTGAGATTCTTTCAAAGAAACCGGAGATCTTAGGCTTACCGAAGAGTGATCAACTTGTGGCATTTCGTGAGGCGGGCTATGAGTTGCAACTTGCTCAACAGCAAGGGGTATTGAATACCTTTGATACTCACTTCGACGTGTGGTTCTCTGAGCGAGGCTTGCACTCATCTGATGCAGTGGCGCGAGCATTTTCCAAACTTCGAGAGCAAGGTCATGTCTTTGAATCCGAAGGTGCCGTCTGGTTACGCACCACAGATTTCGGAGATGACAAAGATCGCGTGCTTGTAAAGGCTGATGGCGAGCTCACTTACTTTGCATCAGATACGGCCTATTACGTCGACAAGCGTTCTCGAGGATTCGATATTTGCATTTATATGCTCGGTGCAGATCATCATGGCTATGTTGGTCGCCTCAAAGCTATCGCTGCCTGCGCCGGTGATGATCCGGAATTCAATATTCAAATATTGATTGGTCAAATGGTGAAAATCGTCGAAGGTGGTCAAGAGGTCAAGCTCTCAAAGCGAGCTGGAACCATTATCACTCTTGAAGATATCGTCGAGATGGTTGGCGTCGATGCAACTCGATACACCTTGATTCGATACCCCACCGATACTCCAATGACTATGGATGTAGACATCCTTAAGAGCCGCACTAACGAGAACCCGGTCTACTACGTGCAATATGCGCATGCACGAATCTGCGGCGTGCTTCGAAATGCTGCGGAGGTAGGTATTCCCATGGATATTGCTGGTTTTGACACTGCAGCGCTTACTCATGAACGTGAGAACGACCTCCTGGGTGTACTTGGTGAATTCCCACGAGTGGTGCAATTCTCTGCAGAGTTGCGTGAGCCTCATCGGGTTGCACGTTATTTGGAAGAGCTCGCAGGGACGTATCACCGTTTCTACGACGCCTGCCGTGTGCTTCCTCTTGGCGATGAAGAAATCAGTTCAATACATAAAGCACGTGTCGTACTTTCAGCCGCGGCTCAACAGGTCTTTGCTAACGGACTTTCTATGTTGGGTGTCTCGGCACCGGAGCGGATGTGATGAGCATGTGGTCAAAGAATGCTTCATGGGCTGATGATGGCGAGCTTTTCATTGCCGGAATCTCAGCAACGACATTGGCGTCTGAGTTTGGTACACCACTCTTTGTGTTAGACGAAGAGGATTTTCGTTCTAATGCCCGGAGATTCATAGATGCATTTGAGGAGGCGTTTGGAGCCGGAAAAGTATCGGTTTACTACGCAGGAAAGGCTTTTCTTTCAGCCAGTGTTATCAAGTGGTTGGAAGCAGATGGACTTAACTTAGACGTCTGCACGGGCGGTGAGTTAGCTGTTGCCAAGCTAGCTAAATTCCCACCTTCTCGGATTGAATTTCACGGAAATAACAAAAGCGTTGCGGAAATAGAAGAGGCACTGGACTACGGTGTGGAGTACATTGCAATCGATTCATTCGTTGAAATTAGTCGCGTCGAAAAAGCCGCAGCTGCCCGCGGAATGATTCAGAAAGTGATCATTCGTACCACTCCAGGAATCGAAGCTCATACTCATGAATTCATTGCCACCGCTCACGAGGATGTGAAGTTTGGTTTTAGCATTGCCTCCGGCGCGGCACTCGAAGCTGCTCGTCAGGTCCGTGGGGCCACACATTTGGATCTACAAGGACTTCATGCACATATTGGTTCGCAAATCTTTGATACCGATGGCTACGAGTTGGCCGCAAAGCGGATTATCGAATTGCTTGCCACCATTCGCGACGAGAGCAATTCAGAACTTCCTCTCTTAGATTTAGGTGGTGGATTTGGTATTGCATATCTCGCTGGAGAATCGGCACTGGACCCAGCCACAGTCGCGAAGAAGATGTGCGCCGTAGTTTCATCGGCTTGTGAAGCGCACGGACTCAAGGTGCCGCACATTTCTATTGAACCGGGGCGCGCGATCGTAGGGCCATCGATGGCAACGCTTTATGAAGTCGGCACCACAAAGTCGGTCACTCTCGAAAATGGCGGATCGCGCGCCTATATCGCTGTTGACGGAGGGATGAGTGACAACATTCGCCCAGCGATTTACGACGCCGAGTACACCGTTGTCCTGGCCAACCGTAGGTCCACTGCTGCTTTGCAACCATCTCGGGTTGTGGGCAAGCATTGCGAGAGTGGCGACATCATTATTAAGAATGTCGACTTACCGAGCGATATCGCGCCTGGTGACCTCTTGGCTACGCCTGTTACCGGGGCGTACGGTCGTAGCATGGCGAGCAATTACAACCATATTTCACGCCCCCCGGTTGTTGCCGTGTCAGATGGCAAGGCTCGGATAATCGTGCGCCGCGAAACTCACGAAGATCTCCTTCGCCTCGAGAATATGGAAGGCTAGGGACATGCCTTCCTCAAATCTCACTATGAACGTTGGACTTCTCGGCGGCGGTGTCGTGGGTGCAAGCGTTTATCGCCTTGCCAATTCGCAAGCGGCAGACCTTGCGGCCCGTACGGGAGTGAAATTAGCGGTCACTCGAGTAGCGGTGCGATCTCTTGATAAGGCGCGCGATATTCCTGCTGAAGTTCTCACTGCTGATGCGCAAAGCATTGTTGACGATCCTTCGATCGACATTGTCATCGAATTGATAGGCGGCATTGAGCCGGCTCGGTCACTCATTTTGAGCGCACTTAAGTCCGGCAAATCTGTCATCACCGCGAATAAGGCCCTTCTTGCCGAAGATGGGCCGACACTTTTTAAAGTTGCTCGTGACAATGGTGTAGATATTTACTACGAAGCTTCTGTCGCTGGTGCCATTCCGCTTCTTCGCCCCATCCGCGAATCCCTCGCCGGGGATCAAATCACACGAGTCATGGGAATTGTTAACGGCACTACCAACTTCATCCTCACCAAAATGGACGAAGAAGGCTCATCCTTTGAAACGGTCTTGGCAGAGGCACAGGCTCTTGGGTACGCCGAAGCGGATCCCACTGCCGATATCGAAGCCTTTGATGCGGCAGCAAAAGCGGCAATTTTAGCGAGCTTGGCATTTCACTCTCGAGTAACTGTTGACGATGTTTCACGCGAAGGTATTACCCAGATAAGCGCTGCCGACATCGCATCTGCACATGCGATGAATCACGTCATCAAGCTCTTAGCAATTGCCGAGCTGCTGCCTGATAATCGACTCGCCGTGCGCGTGCACCCTACTTTGATCCCACGTTCACACCCACTTGCAGCAGTACGCGATGCGTTTAATGCAGTATTTGTTGAGGCAAGCGCCGCTGGCGAGGTCATGTTCTACGGCCGCGGTGCTGGTGGTTTACCTACAGCAAGTGCGGTCCTTGGCGATCTTGTTGCAGTAGTCCGTAATCGCGCAGCTAATACCACCGGCTCACAAGAGAGTGCATACGCCGAACGTTCGGTGGCACCTCTCAGTGATACTTCGACCCGCTACCACGTTCGCCTAGAGGTTTCTGATCGATCCGGTGTGCTTGCAGCTGTAGCGCAGATTTTTGCGAAGCATGCAGTTTCTATTCAAACGGTTCGCCAAAGCGGTCGTGGTGATGATGCTGAATTAGTTATCGTGAGCCACTTAGCGAGCGAGGCAGACCTTGCCGCTACGGTGGCCGATTTGCGCGGCATGGAAGTTGTTCGTGATGTGGCAAGTGTCCTTCGTGTGATTGGTGGAGCAGCATGACGCATCAGTGGCGTGGTGTTATCGAGGAGTATCGGGAATGGTTGCCGGTCTCCGATAAGACTCCAGTGGTCTCACTGCTCGAGGGTGGCACTCCACTTGTGTATGCGTGTGTGCTCTCCGAGATGCTCGGTAACCAGGTATGGCTCAAAGTAGAGGGCAGCAACCCCACAGGTTCTTTCAAGGATCGCGGCATGACGATGGCAATCAGTAAAGCCGCGGAAGATGGCGCAAAGGCAGTTGTGTGTGCTTCGACGGGTAACACGAGTGCAAGCGCAGCGGCATATGCCACCAAAGCAGGCATGACATCCGCTGTGCTCGTCCCGGAAGGCAAGATTGCGATGGGCAAGTTGGCTCAAGCCGTTGCCCACGGTGCGCGCATTCTTCAAGTGGATGGCAATTTTGATCAATGCCTTGACTTGGCGCGCGGCTTGGCTGAGAACTATCCAATTGCCCTGGTTAACTCCGTCAATCCGTTCCGCTTGCAAGGTCAAAAGACGGGCGCCTTTGAAGTTGTCGACGCGTTAGGTTTTGCTCCAGACATTCACGCTCTCCCCGTGGGAAATGCCGGAAACATTTCGGCTTATTGGATGGGCTATAAAGAGTATGAGGTTGCAGGTAAGGCAAACTCCAGGCCAGCAATGTGGGGCTTTCAAGCCGAAGGAGCTGCACCACTCGTACGCGGGCATGTGGTCCCGAATCCAGAAACCATAGCCACGGCTATTCGAATTGGTAACCCAGCTTCATGGGATTTGGCGGTAGATGCCATCAAGAGTTCTGGCGGTCTAATAGACATGATCACTGACGATGAAATTCTGAGCGCTTACCGGATTCTTTCATCTCGCGAAGGTGTCTTTGTTGAGCCAGCAAGTGCAGCCGGGTTAGCTGGATTGATCAAGAAGAAGAATGCTGGCGAGTTGCCGACGAACAAGCGAATCGTCATTACGGTCACTGGCCACGGACTTAAAGATGTGCAATGGGCACTTGAGGGAAATGCAGCAGCCACCCCGGTGATTATTCCAGTTGATGTTGAAGCAGCTGCCAAAGAATTGAATCTCTGATGAGTGTTAAGCCTGTATTCAAGGCAAAACCAGTCACCATCTCAATTCCAGCAACGAGTGCAAATCTCGGGCCCGGATTTGATGCTCTGGGTTTAGCACTTGATATTCGCGATGTCATCGCCGCTCAAGTACTCGATGAAAAAGGATTAGATGTTGAAGTAGCTGGCGAAGGCGCTGAAGAATTGCGTAGAGATGCTAAGCACCTCGTGGTGAAGTCGATGTATGAAGCCTTTGATGCCATGGGTGGCCGTCCTCGCGGGTTAGCCATTCGGTGTGCAAATGCAATCCCACACTCACGCGGATTGGGTTCTTCTGCGGCGGCCATCGTGGGCGGCCTGGTGCTTGCCCGCGCACTCGTGCTGAGTGGGAGCGAACGTTTGCCAGATGCAGAATTATTGAATCTAGCCACCAAACAAGAGGGACATCCGGATAATGTGGCGGCCGCGCTTTATGGTGGCGCCACCATCGCTTGGATGGACGGCGAACGCGCAAAGAGCACGCGCCTTACACCGCACGCTGCAATTTCTGCGGTGGCATTTATTCCACAAAGTGCACTCTCCACTTCGAAGGCCAGGCGTCTGCTTCCGGAGTCCATTCCACATCGTGATGCTGTTATCTCGGCGGGACGAGCCGCCCTTCTCGTCGAGGCGCTTACCCATCACCCAGAGTTTCTCTTTGATGCCACGCAAGACCTTCTACATCAGGAGTATCGCCGAGAAGCAATGCCACGTTCACTAGCCCTGATGAAGAAATTGCGTGATGCCGGACATGCTGCTTTTATCTCGGGGGCAGGACCTACCGTCTTGCTGCTTACTACCGAGAAAGGTGCCGATTGGGCAGCCTTCGGGGGGACCACCTTCGAGAGCCGTGACGTGGCTATTTCACACGCCGGACCACAGGTTTTCGACAACTAATGTGACCGGCAGATTTGACCGGCAGGGCCGGAGTGCTACGCTCTCCCTGTCTGGCTCTATTAGCCACATTCTGAGTTTCTTATCTCTTCAACAAAGCAAACTCAAACCAATCTATAGAAAATGAATGAGGACCCGTGAGCGATTCCACTCGCGCAAAGAAGAAGGGCGACACGCTCGCCACCATGCTGCTACCCGAGCTCCAATCCGTAGCAGCCAGACTTGAGATCGATGGCGCACCCAAGCTCCGTAAGGGCGATCTGGTAGCAGCTATTGAGGCTAAGCAAGCCGAGAATCGGGCGGCAGCTGCAAAGCCACCCAAGGCAGAGAAGCCAGCACGCAAGGAAGCAGTGCGCGAAGAGAATTCGGATTCCGAAAGTTCAAATGGCAATGCCGATAATTCAGGAAATTCTGATCGCGATGATCGCGGCGGCAATCGAAATTATGAAGATCGCGGAAACCGTCGCGGCCGTAATCGCAATCGTGGGGATCGCAATGACCGTGGGGATCGTAACGACCGTGGGGATCGTAACGACCGCAACGATCGTGGGGACCGTAACGATCGAATGCGCAATCGCAATGAAGAGCCAGTCATCACTGAAGACGATGTGCTCTTACCGGTAGCTGGCATCCTTGATGTGCTCGATAGTTATGCATTCGTGCGAACCGGCGGATACCTTCCTGGTCCTAACGATGTGTATGTCTCACTACAGCAAGTACGTCGGTACGGTCTTCGTAAGGGAGATGTAGTTACGGGCGCGATCCGCCAACCAAGTGAGGGAGAGCGCCGTGAGAAGTTCAACGCACTAGTGCGTCTCGACACCATTAATGGTGTTGATCCTGAGCAATCTCGTAATCGAGTTGATTTCTCTAAGCTCGTACCGCTCTACCCACAACAACGTCTTCGCCTCGAAACAGAAGCTTCAATTCTTACCACTCGAGTGATTGATTTGATCTCGCCTATCGGTAAGGGACAACGCGGTCTCATCGTTTCACCACCAAAGGCTGGTAAGACGATGGTGTTGCAAGCGATTGCTAATGCCATCACTACCAACAACCCTGAGTGCCACTTGATGGTGGTACTTGTGGACGAACGCCCTGAAGAAGTGACCGATATGCAACGCTCCGTGAAGGGTGAAGTCATCGCTTCGACTTTCGATCGTCCTGCCGAAGATCACACCACCGTTGCTGAGCTTGCTATTGAACGAGCAAAGCGCCTGGTGGAGCTTGGGCACGATGTTGTTATTTTGCTCGACTCCATCACTCGTCTCGGCCGTGCATACAACCTCTCGGCTCCCGCAAGTGGTCGCATCCTCTCCGGTGGTGTTGATTCAGCAGCGCTTTACCCACCAAAGAAGTTCTTTGGTGCAGCGCGCAACATCGAAGACGGTGGCTCACTCACCATTCTGGCAACCGCTCTGGTCGATACTGGCTCCCGAATGGACGAAGTTATTTTCGAAGAGTTCAAGGGCACCGGAAACCTTGAGCTTGTCCTTGATCGACGTTTTGCAGATAAGCGCATTTTCCCTGCTGTGAACATCGATGGTTCGGGCACGCGTAAGGAAGAGATCTTGATGGGCGCCGAGGAGTTGGCGATTGTCTGGAAACTTCGCCGCGTACTTCATGCCTTGGACTCACAACAGGCGCTCGAGTTGCTCCTCGAGAAGATGAAGGGCACCAAGAACAACGTGGAATTCCTGATGCAAATCCAGAAGACCACCGTGGGACCTGGCGGCGAGGCGTAACAACTCCGCTTGGGGGAGCGTAATTGAGCGTAAAACGCCCGATTACCTCCCTGCCAATGGCTCAGGTTAGAATTGAACCCGCTCCGGTTCACGTGGCTACTTTGCTTCGACCCGGCGCACCGCGACACTTTGTCGCCCGACAGTAGGAGAGATTCGTGAAGCCAGAGATCCATCCCGAATATGTGAGCACTCAAGTGACCTGCTCCTGCGGCGAAACTTTCGTTACGCGTTCCACCTCAAAGAGTGGCGCGATTCATTCAGACGTATGTTCAGCCTGTCACCCCTTCTACACCGGTAAGCAGAAAATTCTTGATACTGGTGGACGTGTGGCTAAGTTCGAACAACGCTTCGGCAAGAAGTAGCTTTCTAGACGCCGTGTGCTCCGCAGTTGCGGGGTACACGGCGTTTGCTATTTATCAGATAAATAGACGCACAAGAGGAGTCACCAATGTCCGACGATTTTGGATCAGCCCTCGAACTAATTCGCGAGTATGCGCAGATTGAAGGCGAGCTAGCTGATCCCGCGGTACACGGTGACCCAGCGCGCGCTCGCCAACTTGGTCGCCGCTATGCCCAGCTCGGACCAGTTGTCGCTGGATATAACTCATGGAAGAGCGCAGAAGAAGAATTAGACACTGCCCGCGAACTTTCTGCAGAAGACGAGTCCTTCAAAGCGGAAATACCTGCGCTGCAAGAATTATTGGAAAGCAGAGCAGCCATACTTCAAGAACTGCTCCTGCCTCGCGATCCAGATGATGATCGTGACGTCATTGTTGAAATCAAAGCTGGCGAAGGCGGAGACGAATCCGCACTTTTCGCTGGGGACTTACTTCGTATGTATATGCGCTTTGCTGAGCGGGTCGGTTGGAAGGTCGAAGTCATCGATGTCACCGAAAGCGATCTGGGTGGATACAAGGATGTTTCTATTGCATTGAAGAGCAAGGGAACACCTCAACCAGGCATGGCTCCGTGGGCTCGCCTCAAGTACGAAGGTGGCGTCCATCGTGTTCAACGCGTTCCGGAAACCGAATCGCAAGGCCGCATTCATACTTCGGCTGCTGGCGTGCTGGTGATGCCTGAAGCGGAAGAAGTTGATGTGACGCTAGATCTCAACGATCTTCGTGTCGACGTTTATCGCTCGAGCGGTCCTGGTGGTCAGAGCGTGAACACCACTGACTCCGCTGTGCGACTTACGCATATTCCTACCGGCATCGTGGTCTCGTGTCAGAACGAGAAGAGCCAACTTCAGAATAAGGAATCTGCGCTTCGTATTATGCGCGCGCGCTTGCTTTCAGCAGCTAAAGAAGCACAAGATGCGGCAGCATCTGATGCCAGGCGCTCACAAGTTCGAACTGTTGATCGCAGCGAGCGAATTCGTACGTATAACTTTCCAGAAAATCGCATCAGCGACCACCGCACCAACTTCAAGTCTTACAATCTGAGTGCGGTGCTCGACGGTGATCTCGAAGCAGTCATTCAATCTTTGGTTGATGCCGATACTGCAGCGAAACTTTCCGCTGTGGGTGCTACGGATCAGACTCGTAGGTCCTAATCGTGGCTGAGAGCGTGCGCGAGTTAATAGCCGAGGCGACTCGTGAACTCAGCGATGCTGGCGTGGCCTCTCCTCGAGTAGATGCCGAATTGATCGCTGCCCATGTCCTAGACACAGAGCGCGGACGAATCTTTACCTACGAGAATTTCTCACCGGCGCAAGCGAATTCGTTCCGGTCCTACGTAGATACGCGCTGTAGTCATGTACCAGTGCAGTACATCATCGGCCTTGCACCATTTAGATACCTCGAGGTAGAGGTCGGCCCCGGTGTCCTTATCCCTCGCCCGGAAACTGAACTCGTCGCTCAGCATGCGATAGATACTGCCAAATCAATGCCCGGAACTCCGATCGTGGTAGATCTTGGATCTGGAAGTGGTGCGATCGCACTTTCGATTTCCACCGAGGCACCACGTTCGCGTGTGATTGCTGTTGAGCGTGAATCATCGGCATTCGTTTGGTTAAAGCGAAATGTCGCGAACTTGGCTCCATCCATTGAATGTAAGCAAGGAGATGTGGCTGACGCGCTCCAAGATCTCAATGGCAAAGTTGATATTGCAGTAGCAAATCCTCCGTACGTGAACTCGCACTCAGAAATGCCCTTCGAAGTGAGTAACTTTGAACCAGCCGAGGCTCTCTTGGGTGGAGGAGATGCGGGAATAGAAATCCCCGGCCTCTTCGCCAGAGCAGCATCGCGACTTCTGAAACAAGGCGGCACATTTATCTGCGAACACGGCGAAGATCAAGGGCTAGCCATTGCAGCCCTCTTATCGCCAGACTTCATAGAGGTTACACTGCACACCGATTTCAATGACCGACCTCGTTGGACATCAGCGGTGCGGAGATAGCCATGGCTCACACACTTTTGCTCGATGATGAATCTGTCACTCAAGCTGGCGAAATAATCCGTCGGGGTGGGGTGGTCGCATTCCCCGATGAGCATGCTTATCTCTTACTTGCAGACGCCTTTCATCTCACAGCCACTGCACGCATTCGCGAACTGCGCATGATGGAGTCAGGGGCAACACTTCAAGTCCTCATTGCAGATCAACCCACTTTGCATGGAATCGCTCGAGAGATAGATGACGAGGGTTCGGCACTTATTGAGGCCTTCTGGCCGGGGCCGCTTGCGCTGCTCGTACTTGCTCAAGGTGGGCTCTCGTGGGATTTGGGGGATCGGCGAGAGATGGGATCTTTCGTGGTTCGCCAACCTCGTTCCGCTCGTTTGCGCGAATTACTCCGCCTCACCGGGCCACTTGCATGCGGGCTCGCCTCGCGGGTGGGGGAGCCACTTGCCAATGAAGTGCGTGAGATCGCAATCGCTGATGAGTGTGACCTGGTTGTTGATGGGGGGCAACAAAATGTTGCAGGAACATCGTCAGTAATAGATCTCACAGTGAAGCCTCCTCGTTTAGTGCGGCGCGGAAGCATCTCGTTCTTTGACCTCGCGAAGGTTGCACCTTCCTTGGTCGTAGAGTGAGCACACGACGAAAGGAAGCGATATGAGTTCAGAGTTCTGGGGTCCCGATTTCGATGCGTTGAAATCTCAGGATCCAGAGATTGCCACCATCATCCTTGATGAATTAGAGCGGCAGCGTGACGGACTACAACTTATCGCCAGCGAGAACTTTACTTCGCCTGCAGTTCTTGCAGCGCTTGGTTCAACCCTTTCAAATAAGTACGCAGAGGGATATCCAGGAAAGCGTTATTACGGTGGATGTGCTGATGTTGATCGCGCCGAGATACTTGGCATTGAACGTGCAAAGGCCCTTTTCGGCGCTGAGCACGCAAATTTGCAACCGCACTCTGGTGCAAGTGCAAATATTGCAGTGTATGCCGCCTTCACGAAGCCAGGAGATACGGTTCTTGCAATGTCGTTGCCGCATGGGGGACATCTCACTCATGGGTCCAAAGTAAATTTCTCAGGTAAGTGGTTCGATATCGTCTCTTACGGAGTCCGCCAAGATACCGAACTCATTGATTACGACGAGCTTCGTGACTTAGCAATGAAGCATCGCCCAAAAATGATTTGCTCTGGCGCAACTGCATATCCGCGTCTTGTGGATTTCGAAAAAGTCCGTGAGATTTGTGACGAGTCAGGTGCAATTATGTGGGTTGATGCTGCGCACTTCATCGGATTAGTAGCCGGAAAAGCCATTCCTTCACCCGTTCCGTATGCCGACGTCGTATCGTTTACTACCCATAAGGTGTTGCGCGGTCCTCGTGGAGGAATGATTCTTTCCAAGTCGGCTCACGCGGCAGCCATTGATAAAGCTATTTTCCCAGGCATGCAGGGTGGTCCACTCATGCACGCGGTGGCGGCCAAGGCCGTGGCGCTGAAAGAAGCGTCAACGCCTGCCTATCAGAGTTACGCAAAGAGCGTGATTGCAAATGCGCAGGCGCTCTCTTCAAGTCTGGCTGAGCACGGCATGCGCTCCGTTTCAGGAGGCACTGACACGCATCTTGCTTTGATTGATTTGCAGGCGCTCGGTGTAAACGGCGCAGATGCCGAAAAGCGATGCGATGCCGCTGGAATTACCCTGAACAAGAATTCCATTCCATTCGACCCCGAGGCGCCTTCGGTGACCTCCGGAATTCGAGTGGGTACACCGGCTGCCACCACGCAGGGAATGGGTATTCCGGAAATGGCCAAAATTGCGGAGTTTATTTCCAGGGCAGTACGCGGCACGGGCGACCCTGCGGAAATTCGTGCTCAGGTAACCGAGTTAACTCACGCATTTCCGGCGTATCCTCGATAGGTGCGCGAGTACCTCTTTGCTGCCCTCATCGCTTCGGCGGTGACATATTTAGCGACGCCATTTTTTAAATCGCTAGCAATTCGTCTCGGAGCCATGGCGCCCATTAGGGCTCGTGACGTGCATTTAGTCCCTACTCCGCGTTGGGGTGGGCTAGCTATGTTGGTCGGGCTCGCAGTGGGATTAGTGGTGGCATACCACTTGCCATTACTTCATAAAGCTTTTGAAAATTCACATGACCCGATCGCTATTGCTAGTGGCGCCTTAGTAATCGTGCTCCTTGGGGCCGCGGATGATCTTTGGGAGCTTGATGCCCTCACTAAGTTGGCAGGGCAAGCTCTTGCCGCTGGTGTGATGGCGATTCAAGGAGTGCAACTCTTATGGCTACCCATCAATGGTGTCACTGCCCTGCCGCCCACTCTTGGCGTTGTTGCTACCGTTCTCGTTGTCTTAGTGGCAATTAATGCCGTGAACTTTGTTGACGGACTCGATGGTTTGGCGGCCGGGATTGTGGCTATAGGTGGAATTGCCTTCTTCTCGTTCTCGTATCTCTTAGCTGTGATTAACGGATTTAGCCGAGCGGGTACAGCCACACTTTTCACTGCACTGTTGGTGGGAATCTGCTTAGGATTCCTGCCGCATAACGTTTACCCTGCAAAGATCTTTATGGGTGATTCCGGGTCCATGTTGCTCGGCTACTTATTGGCCGCATGCACCATCAGTATCACTGGCCAACTCGATGCGAATGCTCTTTCGGCTGAGAATCTGGCGCCTGCACTCTTGCCACTCGTCTTGCCGTTAGCCATTCTTGCTATTCCGCTCTTGGATCTTGGGTGGGCAGTCATTCGACGCACCGCTGCTGGTAAATCGCCATTTACGCCAGATAAGCACCATCTTCATCATCGTCTATTGCGCATTGGTCACTCACCTCGAGGAGCAACGTCGGTGCTCTACGTGTGGACGGCCGCTATCGCTTTTCCAGTCAGTGCTATTGCTTTCATCCCGATGAGATCGGCGTTGTTCATCATGGTTGTGGCGCTGGTGCTGGCTGCGGTCTTTACGCGATCCTTGCCAGCTAAAGAACACGACGAGTTGCGTCGTATGAGGAGAAATAACTTTGAAGGTGCGACGCTGCGTTGGGCTGGTTCCCTCTCCGGGGGGGCTGTTCTCCTGGCGGTGCTCTATGCCGAAGTGGTCCAGCGGAGCGACCAAGTCAAGGCAGCTCTGCTCGCCGGGGGAGTTGTTGCACTCTTCTTTGGAATCTCGCTACTTCTGGGCCGGCTGACTCGAAAGAGTTCTCCCTCCGGCACGATGGCGTGGGCCATGGCCTCCTACTTCGCCAAACTCATCTTGCTGGGAGCCCTGTTGCTCGGAATGCGCTCACTGGACGGTGTTGATCACGCCTACTTTGGAGTGACTGCCATCACAGCGGTACTCCTCTGGCTGGTCGGGGAGGTAACGGCATTCCTTCGAATGCGTATTCCGACCCTGGTCGTGGAAGCAGAGAATTCATCGATTGTGCAATCTGAAGGTGGGGGAGCCCATGTCATCTAAGGACGAGGGGGCGATGTTTACCATCATCGCCTATTTGCTCGCCGGCCTCCTGCTGTGGGGTGGCGTTGGGATGTTCCTGGACCATCTCCTTGGGCTCCATTTTCTGGTTGTTATCGGATTTCTGGTGGGGCTTGTGAGCGCTATGTACCTTATTTACCTTCGCTTCATTCGGCAGTAGCTCGAGCAACGCTAACGACCCTCTTCGGAGGTGAGACATAGCACACGGCAGGGCGTGGCTGAAGGTTTTGCCTCCCTACCCCTTCTCCCTCTATGTTTAGGGCGTTCGCCAACCCATTCGAGGAGCCCTGCGTTGAACGCGTCGACATTGCTCGCCTCTGGAGGATTCGTTTCTCCCGGAAGCCATGACTTCGTATTCAAACCACTTTTTGGCAACAACATCCTTTTTACAAAGCCAGTTTTTCAAGCAATTTTGGCGGCCATTCTGGTTGCTGTCTTCTTTCTTATCTCATCGAGAAAAGCCGCAGTTGTTCCATCTCGCACACAGTTCTTTGGTGAGAGCGTCTACTCATTCGTAAAGAAAGACCTTGGCGAAGACATCATTGGTCATGAGTTTATGAAGTTTGTGCCTTTTCTCTTCTCGCTCTTCACCTTCATTATTGTGAATAACATCTTCGGAATTGTGCCGTTCATGCAATTCCCGACGATGTCACGTTTTGGATTCCCGGTAGCACTCATGATTTTTACCTACGTGATCTACCACTACGTAGGTATTCGCAAGCATGGTCTCGGTAAGTACCTCAAGGACATTGCATTTGTTCCAGGCGTGCCAAAGTGGATCTACGTGATCCTCACTCCACTTGAGATTGCCACCTACTTCATTATTCGCCCGTTCACGCTCGCCATTCGTCTTTTTGCCAACATGTTCGCTGGGCACCTTTTGTTGCTCGTCTTCATCATGGGTGGCGACTACATGCTGCACAACAGCATGGTGCTCAAAATTATGAGCCCGCTCTCTTTCGGATTCGGAATCGGTCTGACCTTCTTCGAATTCTTTATTGAATGTCTGCAGGCGTACATCTTCACCCTGCTGACTGCGCTGTACATCGCCGGAGCAATTGCCGACGAGCACTAACAACTAGATTTGATCAGATGCCCTTCTGATCAATTACCTGAAAGGGAAATGACATGACAGGCACAATGGCTATCGTAGGCTTCGGCCTTTCGACGATTGGACCCGGTATTGCAACTGGTCTCGTCTTCGCTGCTTACATCAATGGCGTCGCCCGCCAGCCTGAGGCACGCGGCATTCTCCAACCGCTCGCGTTCCTCGGTTTCGCACTTGCCGAAGCGCTCGCGCTCTTGGGTCTCGTACTCGCGTTCGTCCTCAAGTAAAGATCAATCGCAGAGATTTTCAGAGACTACGACTTAGAGAACGAGGTTGCAGATGAGTACGCAGATTTTGTTGCTAGCTTCTGAGGAGGCCGGTCTACCGATCATTCCTACGTTGACTGAAGTCATCGTTGGTTTAATCGCGTTCTCGCTGCTCTTCATAGTGATGAAGAGCAAGGTAGTACCGCGCTTCGAGAAGGCGTTTGCCGATCGCACCGATGCCATTCAAGGTGGCATGGAGCGTGCCGAGCAAGCCCAGCAAGAGGCGGCAGCTGCACTCAAGTCTTATCAAGATCAACTCTCCGATGCACGCGGTGAAGCCCAAAAGCTTCGCGAGGAAGCACGCGCACAGGGAGCTGCGATCATTGAAGAGATGCGCACCAAGGCGCAAGAAGAAGCGAACCGAATCACTGCTGCTGCGCGCGCCTCAATCGAGGCCGAGCGTCAACAAGCAGTCACTTCTTTGATGCAAGAGGTCGGCACTATTGCTACCAACCTTGCATCCAAGATTGTGGGCGAGGCTCTTGACGATCAAGTTCGTCAATCTCGCGTGGTTGATCGTTTCTTGGCCGACTTGGAGGGCTCTAAGTAACCATGGCACTCGTAATGAAGGGAACAAGTCGCCAATCTTTGGCGATGAGTCGTGCGCTGATGGAAAGCACGCTGGCCTCCATGAATGGAGAGCAAGCGTCTGCCCTTTCGGCTGACCTCTTCCTCGTTACACGTACCCTTGATTCCTCGAAGTCTCTTCTTCGTGCGCTCACTGATCCATCTCGAGAAGCTCAGGGCAAGGCAGGTGTCGCACAATCTCTCTTCGGAGCGCAGATTGGTGCCGGCGCGGCCAAGCTCCTCGAAGAATTGGTGAAGACGCGTTGGTCGCGTTCAAGTGATCTCTCAAATGCTGCTGAGCAATTGGCCGTCGAGGCCGAGGCTGCTGCAGCAAATGCTGACGGTACTCTCGATGCTCTCGAAGAAGAACTCTTCCAATTTGGTCGAGTCGTCGCTGCAAACCCCGATTTGCGGGCGGCCTTCGCTGCGCGCAATGCAGGCACCAGCGATCAAAAGGGCGAACTCGTTCGTTCACTTCTTTCGGGCAAGGTCGTGCCCTCTTCGCTTCGACTCATTCTTCAATTGGTGATGCATCCGCGTGGTCGTCATATCGAAGGTGGCTTGAGTGAATTTGCACAGGCAGCAGCCGATCGACGTAACCGCATGATTGCGCATGTGAAAAGCGCCATTGAATTGACGTCCGCACAACAAGAGCGTCTGAGTACGGCCCTTACGGCTGAACTTGGCCGTCCAATGCGTGTGAACGTTGAAGTAGATAAGAGTGTGGTGGGTGGTCTCTCCATTCGCTTCGCTGATGAGTTGATTGACGGCACCACCGTCAGTCGTTTGGCAGAAGCGAGTCGACGACTCGCAGGTTAAGTACTTTGCCCTTACAAAGCGTGAGGGCGGCTATTGAAGGAGAACATGATGGCGGAACTCACGATCCGACCCGAGGACATTCGTGATGCACTGGCGAAGTTTGTCCAGTCATACGATCCCGGCACTGCGGCTCGCGACGAGATCGGCACGGTCACCGAAGCAGGCGACGGTATCGCGCGCGTTGAAGGTCTACCTTCGACGATGACGAACGAGCTGCTGAAGTTTGAGGACGGCACCCTTGGTATCGCTCTCAACCTTGACGTTCGTGAGATCGGTGTCGTTATCCTCGGCGGCTTCTCTGGCATCGTCGAAGGTATGGCTGTGCGCCGCACCGGTGAAGTTCTCTCTGTGCCAGTCGGTGATGGCTTCTTGGGTCGCGTCGTCGATCCACTGGGTCGTCCGATCGACGGCAAGGGTGAAATCGTTGCTGAGTCACGCCGTGCACTTGAAGTTCAGGCACCCTCAGTAGTGCAACGCCAACCAGTGAAAGAGCCCATGCAGACTGGCATCAAGGCCATCGACGCCATGACCGCTATTGGCCGTGGACAACGTCAGCTCATCATTGGTGATCGTCAGACTGGTAAGACCGCTGTTGCGATCGACACCATCATCAACCAACGCGAAAACTGGTTGACCGGAGATCCTAAGAAGCAGGTCAAGTGTATTTACGTGGCTATCGGCCAGAAAGGTTCCACGATCGCAGCTGTTCGTGGTGCACTCGAAGAAGCCGGCGCTATGGATTACACCACCATCGTGGCTGCCCCTGCTTCTGACCCTGCAGGTTTCAAGTACCTCGCTCCTTACACCGGTTCTGCGATTGGTCAGCACTGGATGTACAAGGGTGAGTCCGTTCTCATCATTTTCGATGATCTTTCAAAGCAAGCAGAGGCTTACCGTGCAGTCTCGCTCTTGCTTCGTCGTCCACCAGGTCGCGAGGCTTACCCTGGCGACGTCTTCTACTTACACTCACGTCTTCTCGAACGTTGCGCAAAGCTTTCAGATGAGCTTGGTGCCGGTTCCATGACTGGTCTTCCAATTATCGAAACGAAGGGTAATGACGTCTCGGCGTTCATTCCTACCAACGTTATTTCGATTACCGACGGACAGTGCTTCTTGGAAACAGATCTCTTCAACTCGGGTGTGCGTCCCGCTATCAACGTAGGTATCTCGGTATCTCGCGTGGGTGGTTCGGCTCAGATCAAGGCCATGAAGAAGATCGCCGGACGTCTGCGTCTGGACCTTGCACAGTTCCGTGAACTAGAAGCATTCGCTGCATTCGGTTCTGACCTCGACGCTGCGTCCAAGGCACAGCTCGAGCGCGGTGCTCGCATGGTGGAACTTCTCAAGCAAGGTCAGTACTCACCGTTCTCAGTTGAGCGCCAAGTCGTTTCTATCTGGGCCGGTACCACTGGCAAGCTCGACAGTGTCCCTGTTCCTGACATCCGTCGTTTCGAGGCAGAATTCCTTGATTACGTCGGCCGCCAACACAAGGGCATTTTCGATGCGATTGCATCTACCAAGGATCTTGGCGATGACCTAGTTGCCCAACTCGATGCTGCTGTCACGGCATTCAAGTTGGAGTTTGCTGCATCTTCCGGCGCCGTGGCTGATCATGCCGCTGAATCGCTCGATAGCGATGAAGTGGGACAAGAGACAATCACCAGGCACGTACCAGCGGCGAAGAAGTAGGACTCATTCATGGGTGCCCAGTTACGTATTTATCGCCGACGGATGCGTTCCGTCAAGGCGACGAAGAAGATCACGAAAGCGATGGAACTTATCTCCGCTTCTCGTATCGTCAAGGCGCAGCAACGCGTCGCGGCTTCGTCTCCTTACGCGACTGAATTAACGCGTGCAGTTTCAGCGTTGGCAACATTTTCAAATGTTGAACATCCGTTGACCGCTGCGGTAACTGACGCCAAGCGTGCTGCTGTGCTTATCATCGCGAGCGATCGTGGTATGGCTGGTGCGTACGCAAGCAATGCAATCAAGGAAGGAGATCAACTCACCTCGCTTCTTAAGAGCCGCGGATTAGAAGTTGATCACTATCTTGTGGGTCGCAAGGCCTTGAACTACTACCGATTCCGTAATCGTCCAATTGCTGCTTCATGGACTGGGTTTAGCGATAACCCCACCTATGAAAATGCGAAAGAGATTGCAGATACAGTCATCGCCTCTTTCCTTCAAGAAACTGGTGCTGACGAGTTGCACATCATCTTTACTGAGTTTGTATCGATGATCACCCAGCGGCCACTGGCCAAGCGCATGCTTCCACTCGAAATAGTGGAGAGCTCCGCGCCTCCGGCTGATGGGCCGCTGCCGCTCTATGAGTTCGAGCCTTCCGCGGGCGATGTGCTTGATGCACTTCTTCCTCGGTATGTAGAAAGCCGTATCTTCAATGCTCTGCTTCAATCAGCTGCTTCCGAGCACGCTGCACGTCGTCGGGCAATGAAGTCTGCAACAGATAATGCTGAAGAGTTAATCAAGTCGCTTACGCGACGTGCAAACGCGGCCCGTCAGGCCGAGATCACCCAAGAAATCAGCGAGATCGTCGGTGGTGCTGATGCACTTGCATCAGCAACTTCCGGGGGCGAGTGAGAGAGATGACCATGGATATCAAAACCAAAGCCGGCCGAGTCGCCCGCGTAATCGGACCAGTCGTCGACGTGGAATTCCCCGCCGATGCAATGCCGGGAATCTACAACGCGCTTCAGGTAGATGTGACGATGGGTGGTGTCGACCGCATGCTTACGCTTGAGGTGGCCCAACACATTGGTGACAACCTCGTGCGTGCGATCTCTATGCAACCTACTGATGGTCTCGTGCGTGGCGCCGAAGTGCGCGACACGGGCTCTGCCATCAGCGTGCCAGTAGGTGATGTCACCAAGGGTCACGTATTCAACACCCTCGGCGAATCACTCGACGTGCCCACTTCTTCGCTGGAGATCAAAGAGCGTTGGCCAATCCACCGCAACGCTCCTGCCTTCGATCAACTCGAGTCAAAGACCGAGATGTTCGAGACTGGCATCAAGGTCGTCGACCTTCTCACCCCTTATGTAAAGGGTGGAAAGATCGGCCTCTTCGGTGGCGCCGGTGTCGGTAAGACCGTTCTTATTCAGGAAATGATTTACCGCGTTGCCGAAAACTTCGGTGGTGTCTCCGTGTTCGCTGGTGTCGGTGAGCGTACCCGTGAAGGTAACGACCTTTTCCTTGAAATGACGGAGACGGGCGTTATCAATAAGACGGCTCTGGTCTTCGGTCAGATGGACGAGCCACCGGGGACGCGTCTTCGCGTTGCACTCTCGGCGCTCACCATGGCTGAGTACTTCCGCGATGTTCAGAAGCAAGACGTACTTCTCTTCATCGACAACATCTTCCGCTTTACGCAGGCAGGTTCCGAGGTATCTACTCTCCTCGGCCGCATGCCTTCTGCTGTGGGTTACCAGCCAACCCTCGCTGACGAAATGGGTGTGCTCCAGGAGCGCATCACTTCAACGCGTGGTCACTCGATTACATCGATGCAGGCCATTTATGTTCCTGCAGATGACATCACCGACCCAGCTCCACACACCACATTCGCCCACCTTGATGCCACCACAGTGCTTTCGCGTCCGATCTCCGAGCTGGGTATTTACCCAGCCGTGGATCCACTCGACTCCACTTCACGCATCCTTGATCCTCGCTACATCGGTGAAGAGCACTTCCGTGTTGCTAACCGTACGAAGCAGATCTTGCAGCGCTACAAGGATCTTCAAGACATCATCGCAATTCTTGGTATCGACGAACTTTCCGAAGAGGATCGCATTCTCGTAGGTCGTGCTCGTCGTATCCAGCGCTTCCTCTCGCAGAACACCTTCGTGGCCAAGGTCTTCACCGGTCTCGATGGATCTTTCGTTCCGCTTACAGAGACTGTTGCTGCATTCAAGGCTCTTGCCGATGGCGATTACGATCACGTGCCTGAGCAAGCATTCTTCATGTGCGGTGGTCTTGATGACGTCGAGCGCCGAGCTGCTGAGTTGGCTAAGGCCTAATCATGAGCATTCGGGTAGAGCTTGTTTCCGCAGAACGTCGCGTCTGGTCAGGCGAGGCAAGCATTGTGCTTGCCCGCACGACCGACGGCGACCTCGGCGTGATGGCAAACCACACCCCGACGTTTGGCGTGCTGGTAAATGGCGTGGTCACCATTCGCACTGAGAATGATGGCGATGTGAAGGCCGCTGTTCACGGTGGGTTTCTTTCGGTTTCTGACAATCGTGTTTCGATTCTTGCTGAAATAGCAGAACTCGGAACGGAGATCGACGTGAATCGTGCCAAGGAAGCTCTTGCACGGGCTCAACGCGAGGCAGCAGATGATCTTGCTGAAGCTCGCGCGCAAACGCGTATTGCTGCTGCCGTTAACTAGTAACGGACGTTAGCGCCGAGAGAGCGTAATTGCTCGGCAAATCCTGGGTATCCACGATCAATGTGGAAACTATCTTCTACGGTCGTTTCGCCGTCGCTGACAAGTCCGGCAAGTACTAGCGCGGCTCCGGCGCGGATGTCTGTTGCAGTAACTGGAGCTGCAGAGAGTATTTCTTTTCCACGGATACTTGCATGGTGTCCGTCAGTTTTAATGTCAGCACCTAACCGGATCATTTCGTTTACAAACATAAATCGTCCTTCAAAGACATTCTCAGTAACAACTGCATGGCCATCTGCAATCGAATTGAGCGCAATAATCATGGGCTGTAAGTCCGTGGGAAACCCAGGGAAGGGTAAAGTCGATACGTCTACTGCTTTGGGGCGACTCTTGCTCACTACGTGGATGCCTTCGAGTGTTGCGGTCACGATGCAACCGCTTTCAACCAATTTTTCAAGGGGAATTTCCAGGTATTCGGCGCGCGCATTTCTGATAAATATGTCACCTTGCGTCATGGCGGCCGCAAATGCCCATGTCCCTGAAACCACGCGATCAGGAATAGTGCGGTGTTGAGTGGGGTGTAATTCTTTTACGCCGTGAATGGTAATAGTGGGTGATCCTGCGCCTTCAATCTTTGCCCCCATGCCAATAAGCATGTTCGCAATATCAACGATCTCTGGTTCGCGAGCTGCGTTATCGATGCGAGTGGTGCCCTTGGCAAGTACCGCGGCGGTGAGTAAATTCTCGGTAGCGCCCACGCTGGGAAAATCAAGGAAGATATCGGCGCCCTTCAATCCCTCTGGCGCACGCGCAATGACGAACCCGTGCTCCACCACAATTTCGGCTCCAAGTTGCTCAAGACCTGCGACATGGAAGTCGAGACCTCGAGAGCCGATGGCATCCCCGCCGGGGAGTGCGACTTCGGCTTCACCACAGCGAGCAACCAGTGGTCCCAAAACATTGATAGAAGCGCGCATCTTGCGTACGAGGTCGTAGTCAGCTCGATGGTCGGGGCGCTCGGGGACCGTGATGGAGACAGAGTCGCCAGAAATGGTTACCTGGCATCCGAGCCGGATGAGAAGCTCGGCCATGGTTGAGACGTCAAGAATCGCTGGGACGTTGGTGATCTCTGTGGTGCCGGTGGCCAGCAAAGAGAGCGCCATGAGCTTGAGAGCCGAGTTCTTAGCGCCAGAGACGCTGACCTCGCCCTGAAGGCGGGCTCCGCCTTGGACCCGCAAGGGGAGGGAATCGGGGTTCTTCGACACGACACCATCGTAGAGGTCGGGCTAGGCTCTTCTCATGGTCAACTTGACGCGTATTTATACAAAGACTGGCGATGACGGCACTACTTCCCTGGGGGATATGAGCCGCACGAGCAAGAACGACCCTCGCCTTGAGGCATATGCCACCGTCGATGAGGCGAATTCACAAATCGGCGTGGTGCTCTCCTTTGGCACCTTCCCGGAAGATATTCGTGCGCTTCTTATTCGCATCCAGAACGATCTCTTTGATGTGGGAGCCGATCTTTGCACCCCGGTTGTCGAAGAACCCAAGCACGAGCCGCTGCGAGTCATTGATTCGCAAGTCGATGCACTCGAGAAGGCTATCGATCACTACAACTCTGCACTTGAACCATTACGTTCATTTATTTTGCCCGGTGGCAGCAATGAAGCGGCGCTCTTGCACGTGGCACGCACTGTCGCGCGCCGCGCTGAGCGTCGCACCTGGGCCGCAATTCACGCATTTGGAGGTGGCGTAAACCCACTTGCAGCGAAGTACCTCAATCGCCTTTCCGATTTACTCTTCGTACTCGCGCGCGCGTCTAACACTAAGAAGGGTGACGAGCTCTGGATCCCTGGAGCTAATCGCTAGTAAGGATTTCTTCCGCTCGCTTTTGATCCTTCGGGAAGACAAAGAGTCGAGCACCATCCAGTGTGTCACTGAGGGAAGCCTTAATTCCATGCTCTAATAATTTAAGGCGAAGCATCTCACCTTCGATGTGACTCGCCGGTTTCGAGACGGGAACAAGAAGTCCATACTCTTGCTCACTTCCCACTTTCTTGGGGCGCTCAATCAAAGACTTCCCACGCGAAAACGTCCACTTGAGTAAGAGGATCAGCACAAGGACCACAAAGAAGCCAGCGAAGGATGAAAAGAAAGCCCCATTGTTGATTCCACCTAGCACTGCTCAAGAATGCCCTATCCGAAGTAGGCTCGCTACTTGAAGGGGGAGAGATGAAAATCGAGAGAGTGGCAGTTATTGGGGCCGGGCTGATGGGCTCAGGAATTGCGCAGGTATCTGCACTTGCGGGTAAGCAGGTGCGAGTCTTTGATAACGCCGATCTCGCTCGAGGTGAGTCTCTTCTCGGCGAAAGTCTGGCTCGCTTCGTCAAGAAAGGCACACTTACGCAGGACGCAGCTGAGGAGTTGCGCGCACGGATTGAATTTACGTCGGATTTCGCACACGCGGTGGCTGAGTGCGATATTGCGATCGAAGCGGTCTTTGAAAAATTGGAAGTTAAGCAAGATATTTTCCATAGGCTTGATCAATTCGCGCCCGCCCATGCGATCTTGGCATCAAATACCAGCGCGCTTCCTATTAGTCAGATTGCTAGCGTGGTTAAGGATCCGTCTCGCGTTGTCGGAACACATTTCTTCTCTCCCGTACCGATGATGAAGCTCTGCGAATTGGTGCGCGGGCAGGAGACAAGTGATGAGACTCTGCAAATAGCTCGCGAATTTGCTGAATCGATCGGCAAAGAGTGCATTGTCGTTAATCGTGATATCGCAGGATTTGTAACAACGCGATTAATACTTACGTTGGTGTTGGAAGCTGCTCGATTGGTGGAGTCCGGAATTGCCACCGCTGAAGATGTTGATCTCGCGTGCAAATTAGGTTTTGGGCACGCGATGGGGCCACTCGCGACTGCAGACCTCACCGGAATTGATGTACTCAGAAACGCCTCGCTTAATATCGTCAACGAAGGCGAGACAATAGAAGCGGCCGAACATTTCTTGCCACCGGCTCTCATTAATGAATTGGTGGCGCAGGGCAAACTGGGTCGTAAGAGCGGGTCAGGCTTCCACACCTACTAACGCGAGCGTTCCCAACGGAATGTCTTGAGTGCCAGTACAAGCCCAACGACAATCCAGATCGAAAGCATGAGGGCTACTCGACCATGCTCCCAACTCTTTGCTACTTCTTGCGAAGCAAAACTCTCTGGAAGGAAGACAGACCGCATTCCTTGGGTGAGCCACTTCAGCGGGAAGATAGACGCTACGTTCTGCATCCAACTCGGAAGTTGATTAAAGATAAAGAAGACGCCGCTGGTGAATTGGAGAACGAGCACGATCGGGGTCACCATAGCGCTGGCACCACGTCCGCTGCGGGGAACGCTTGAGAATGCGATTCCGAGCAGAGTTGATCCAGTAATACCTAGGAGCGTGACCCAAGCAAAAGTGATCCAGTGACCGATATCTGTAGGTAGATGAACTCCAAAAATAAGTGCGCCCACTAGCAGCAGCAAAATAATTTGTACGACCATGCTCGCAAGGACTGCGAGAATCTTCCCGATGAAATATGAAGAGGGCGGCATGGGTGTTCCGCGCAGGCGTTTGAGGGTGCCGTCATCTCGCTCAAGTGGAATCATGATTGCGAGCTGTTGAAATCCAGTATTGAGTAAACCGGAGGCGATCATGCCGGCAACGAAGTACTGAGAAAAAGTGACTCCAGGCGCAATGGTGTCTTTAAAGACAGAGCCAAAGATCAGAAGTAGCAGTACCGGAAAGAGCAGAGTAAAGACTACTGATTCACGTTGACGAAGGAATTGACGAATCTCGAGGTTGCCTCGGCTCGCACCAATCTTGAAAGTGCTCACGCTTCACCTTCGATCATTGAGATGTAAATATCTTCCAAAGTAGGTCTGCTCACCGTGAGTTCGGGAATCTCCCCAGCCAAACGGGCGCTTAGTGAGCGAAGAAGTTCGGTGGGGGAGTCGGTGCGTTCTTCCTTCATGTTGCCGCCCTCGCTCCAGCGCACAATAACTTTTGCGTTATCACGACCGCCAAGAGTTGCTGGCGTAGCTACTTCAACGATGCGGCCATTGTTAATGACTCCTACACGATCAGCGAGTGCCTCGGCCTCGTCTAAGTAATGAGTAGTCAGCAGGATGGTTGTTCCATCAGCGCGCAGTCCACGAATCAAATCCCAAAAAGCGCGTCGTGCTTCAGGATCAAAACCCGTGGTGGGTTCATCAAGAAAGAGCAGTTCAGGATTGCCAAGGATTCCGAGAGCAACATCGAGTCGGCGACGTTGGCCGCCTGAAAGTTCACGTCCGCGAGATTTGCGTTTTTCCTCGAGACCCACTGCGTTGATGACTTCGTCCACGTTGCGTGGATTCACGTAATAATCTGAAAAAAAGTTCAATATTTCTTCAACGGTGATTTCGGCTGCGTCGTTATTACTCTGAAGGACGATGCCGATTTTGTTTCGCCATGAGAGTCCAGCCTTCGCCGGATCCTCACCGAGCACCGAAACGGTGCCGCCGTCACGATCTCGATAACCTTCGAGAATTTCGATTGTGGTGGTTTTCCCAGCGCCATTAGGGCCGAGTAACGCGAAGACTTCGCC
>CAFBQA010000010.1_pt1 | contig 24839 bp, 25 predicted proteins | sample 7269861 | NCBI WGS metagenome assembly CAFBQA01 (sample SAMEA6814165, study PRJEB35770) | uncultured Actinomycetes bacterium | biome: Freshwater; feature: Freshwater reservoir; material: water | place: Czech Republic | collected 2017-06-27 | depth 30m m
AAGTGAACCGTCTCCACATCGAATAGTGGCACTTGATGCAGTCGTTGATTTACATCCTTGGATTCCTTGGTCATAGAAGAACCCTGCCGGACAAGATGAAACTGCAGTGTTAACAGCAGCGACACACTTCGAATAATCTGCGCTCAACATACACGGATCGACAGAACCCGCAGTGGTCCCACCCTTCGCGGGGCATCCCATGGAAACCAAGGTAAACCCATCGGCACAGAGCGCGGTTACCGGATTTGTGGAACCAGACGAGCCAGTCGACCCACTTCCTCCTGCGACCACCGGCAAGATACATGAGGTACCGGTCCAGGTCCATTTGATTGCAGCACAGTTCTCCTGTTGCGATGGTGGCGTTCCCATGGCCGCGGCGCCCGTTGTGGGAGCGCAAAAGGATCCATTCCACGCAGTATTCGGACCACAAGACGAGGCTCCAGGTTGAGACCCAGAATTGTCCACCACTGGCGCGATACAAGCGGTTTGAGAGGGATTAGCGACCCAGCCATTAGAACACTGAAGACCAGAACCAGAACCAGAACCAGAACCAGAACCAGAACTACTGCCACCGCTGTTCGTGGATGATGCCGATGAGGTCTTACAAGAGTTACTCGACGCCTCATAGACAGCGGGTGCGTTACATACCGGAGCCACTGGAGCAACTGGGACTGTAGCCGTCGGGACTGAAGGAGCGCACGAAGTCCCATTCCAGGCAGTCGCCGGTCCGCAGTTAGGAGGGGTAGTTGGCGCCGGCGGCGTCACGCAATAAGTTTGTGCTGGATCAGGAACCTGCCCCCCGAAACATTCAAGTGCTGAGGCGGGGGCGGCCGTGATGACTGCGGGCACGGCAACTAGCGCGGAGAGCCCAAAGATAATCGCGGCTATACCTGCGATACGGCGCATGGCTGACCTGCCTTAATGAGCGATTTGTCCAATCTATCTGAAGTAATATAGCCCCGGTACTAGAATCCGTCACCACGCGCATCGCCGAAAACTGCCTTCCGCAGGAAATTCACCAGAAGAGTCTGGCGAATAACTCCCTAAACTCCCGATTTGGAGAGAAATTGCGCTGTATCTGGCGGCAACGTTAAACCTAAGACTTTGCCATTAGCGAGGATCCGCCATCTAAAAGTTTTTTCACCCACGGTTTTGACTGGATATTTAGCTACATAGGAGTAGGGGTATTTTGGATTTGTGCATTTGCCTTTGAGCGCGTTCGTCTGAGCAACTTTTACCCAGCTCTTTCCGCGCAACTCTTCGAGTATCCCCGTGCTAGAAGTTTGCCAGCACCTTGATTCTGGGCCGCCCCATGTGCTCCCGACAAAACAAGTCGTGGTATCACAGGAGTTCACCACTCGAATTATTTGATAAGTACATTTACCCACTCCACTTGCGTTGATGGGTTCAATACAAACAAAATAAAACGCATCTTTAAAAGTAGAAATATCAATAGACTTTTGCGCAGTCGGTAATGTGCGATCATAAATAACCGTCTTGGTGGTGCATTTATTCTCCGGGCAATCCCATATTCGCACCCGCTGAGAGGTGAGTGAATAGTCGCTTACCGCACTACCGAGCGACCACTGCAGCGCTCTGCGCACGGGGAACTTCTGCTCAGGAATGCCGCTGGCGATGCCTTCCACTGGCGCTGGCTCCACGCCAAAACTCCAACCTATATCTGGCACTCCGCCCTGCTTTATTTTTACCTTATAAGTTCCTCTCACAAGAGGATCCCTTGGAATGATGATGACCAAGTTCTCGCCCGTAAATGATTTCGCACCCGCGGGACCCATCACCGCATCAGTTGATTTGAATGTGTACTGCGTTTGCACACAGAGATCGTCCTCTGGGATCAATTCACCCTTCACGCCAGTGAGCTCTACCGAGACATCTTTCGTTGGATCTTTAAGCAGCGATGCGAATATAGGCAGCCCTGTGTAATTTTTATAATCCCCAGGGCAACCTTCTCGTGGTTCAGGAGACTCACCTGCGAAACGAGAGAGGCGCACCGTAGAGCCGTCACCGGGAAAGAAAATGTTCTTAGTACGTGTCGCGCCTGGTGTTAAACCAGCAACAACATTGAGACCCCAAAAAGTACGTCCCGTGTCGGCCTTAGCTGTCGCCAACGCGCTGCTCTTTAGTCCCTCACGCAATATTCCAATTGCATGAAAAGGTGCGGTCATCCACGCGTCCATCGCGCCGGCCTCACTCTCCTCGGCCCGTGCATCGGAAATAATATTGCTCGCTTTCCCGGCGCCTTCACCTTCCGTTGTGTAATGAGGGCTGGCGGGATTCTCAGTGTGTGGACTTGAGAATCCACCCACTCGAAGCACCTTGTCGGTGTTAATCAAGTAATCAAGATGGGCGTCGAGCGCCTTAGAGAGGGAGACATCCTTGGTGACCGGCTTCACTCCAGAAGCGGTCCGGTACCAATTCATGGTTTCAAACCAGCCCGCAGTGAGTCCAGGAAGAGGGCTCTCGGCTTTAACCGCAGCATTACTTCCGGTGAGCGAAACGAGGCTACCCAGCATGGCTAGCAGGAGAGCCCCTGGGAGGGTGCGATTTCGCATTCCCTTACTTTAGGCGGAGAGTTCAGCATCCGCTCGCACAAATTAAACGCGCCCTTGCTCCCTCGGCGAGCACGCCCGAATTCGATGCGCCTATCGCCAGAAATTACCGCTTAGGCAGCTCCGACGATCAAGGTCTCAGAGTCGAACTCCCTGGCCACCAAAGCGTCATACTCAGAAATCTCTCGATCAGATCTAGCGCTCTCCCAGCCCAGGATCGGGGCCATCACTTGAGCCACGACGCGGGCTGCAGCCACACCGCGATCACTCACTTCAAGTGCAATGCGGGTGCGCCGCATCAACACATCGCTCACGTGGAGGGCTTTTTCGTGTGTCACCGCATAATGAATCTCTGCTCGAAGGTAGGGCAAGTTCGGATCAATCTGTTCAAGAAGTGATGCATCGAGTTTTGCTGGCTCTAGAACTTCCTCAAAGATTGAGCCATAGCGCGAAAGTAGATGTGTGATTACTTCACGTGAGAGAGAATTGGCCACCGCCAATGCCTCCACCCTATTAAGTAGAGCCGAGTATCCGTCTGCTCCAAGTAGAGCAATCTCCTCTGTACACGATTCAGGGACGATCCTCAACAAGTCACTTGCAGCTGCGTCGATAGCGTCTCGCGCCATGATGCGATAAGTCGTGTACTTTCCACCAGCCACACTGATCAATCCTTCAAGTGGATGATCCACTACATGTTCTCGTGAAATTTTCGTTGTGCTACTCGCCTCCGTAGGTGCAACTAACGGCCGGATTCCGGCGTAAACAGAAATAACGTCAGTATGTTTAAGCGGATGACGAAGAACTTGATTCGCCTGCTCGATGATGTAATCAATATCTGCGCGGTTTGCGAGCGGCTCCTCCTTACTTCCGATCCACGGCGTATCGGTGGTGCCGACAATCCAAAACTCTTTCCACGGGATCACGAAGAGCACGCTCAGTGCAGTTTTGAGAATCACACCGGTTTTTAAGGAGATGGCGCTCTTGGGGAGCACGATGTGCACTCCCTTACTCATCGCGATGTCGTAGCCATGATTAACCCCAGCGGCTTCTTGGATCTTGCTATTCCAGATTCCCGCTGCGAGCACTGTCGTAGCGCTCTTGATTTCAAACTCCTGGCCACTTTCTCGATCACAGACTTTGACCCCGACGACGCGGCCGCCTTCTCGTATCAATGCGATCGCTTCCACTTGATTGGCAATCAAAGCCCCGTAACGTTCTGCAGTGCGAGCAATCGTGACGGTGTGCCTCGCGTCATCAACTTGAGCGTCGTAGTAGAGAATGCCACCTTTAAGAATGTCGCTCCGCAAAGCAGGCGCAACTTCGCGCATTTTTCGAGGGGAAATGTGTCGGTGCGCCGGAAGAATCCGCTCCTTGCCACGTAGTGCGTCATAGAGCGCGAGACCCGCGCCCACATACCATCGCTCTTTCAGACCCTCGTGTAACGGGAAAAGAAATGAAACCGGAGAGACTAAGTGCGGGGCAGTATGCCCGACCATCAATTCACGTTCCTTGAGCGCCTCACGAACTAATTTAAAGTCGTACTGCTCAAGATAACGAAGACCGCCGTGGATTAATTTACTAGAACGACTTGAAGTACCGCATGCAAAATCATTTGCTTCGATGAGGGCGACCCTTAGACCCCGAGTGGCTGCATCTAAAGCCGCACCTACCCCAGTAACGCCACCGCCGATCACGAGTACGTCAAATTCTGCAGAAGCTAATTTCTCTACAACAGATTCGCGGGAATAAAAATTCATTTACCCCACCCACACGCCACGAACGAAACTACTCACCCTCAACGGGGAAAGCACTAAGAATCTCTACGCCAGAAATATCACTCAAGACGGTAATCAGGTCGCCAGGGTCGCTACCTGGGATGTTGACTACAAAGTCATCGAGCGCTCGGCCATCTGAGTTCTCGACCACCGCAAGGCTGCGGATATTGCACCCGGCGAATCCGATGGCCGAAGCGACCATGCCGAGGGAGCCGGGACGGTCGGGCAGTGCGAGGCGGAGTTGATAGGTAGCCATTGCCCTATCCTTACAGAAGAGGTCGCCTTGTGAGGGCTGATAACACCACGTAGGCTAAGAACATACCTAGATCCGGACATACCGGACACATCCTGGGGGACTGATGAACGCGCCACTGACCGCTGATGCACTTCGTAAAGCCGTCTCCAATAATGAAATCGACACCGTGATTCTGGCGATCACCGATATGCAGGGGCGCCTTCAAGGGAAATTCATTCACGCGCAATTTTTCGTCGACGAGTGCCTCACACACGGAGCAGAAGGTTGCAATTACCTAATGGCCGTGGATGTAGATATGAATACCGTTGATGGGTACGAGATGTCTTCTTGGGAGAGCGGTTACGGCGACTTCGCCATGCAACCCGATCTCGACACGATGCGCATTATGCCGTGGCGTGAAAAGACTGTCATCGTGCTTGCAGACGTATTGAAACTTGATCACTCCCCCGTCACCGCATCACCTCGTCAAATCCTGCGCAAGCAAATCGAGCGTCTCAATGCACTCGGCATGCAAGCCCTCGTTGGCACAGAATTGGAATTCATCATCTTTGAAGATTCTTTTGAAGAGGCCTGGAATAAGGGATACAAGGACCTCAACCCCGGAAACCAGTACAACGTCGACTACTCGGTCCTTGGATCCTCCCGCGTGGAACCACTCGTGCGTGAAATTCGCAATGCCATGTACGAAGCTGGCATGGTGGTCGAATCCGCTAAGGGTGAGTGCAACTTAGGTCAACACGAAATCGCTTTCAAATATCGCGACGCATTAGGCACGTGCGATAACCATGTGATCTACAAAATGGGCTCCAAAGATATTGCCGCCCAACAAGGTAAATCACTCACCTTCATGGCGAAGTTCAACGAGCGCGAAGGCAACTCCTGCCACATCCATCTCTCTTTCCGTGGCCTTGACGACAGTTATGTGATGGCGGGCGATGGAGTTGAAGGCATGAGCACTCTCGGTGAGGCCTTTATCGCCGGCCAGATCGCCCATATGAAGGAACTCACGCTTCTTTACGCACCCAACATCAACTCGTATAAGCGCTATGTTCCAGGTTCCTTTGCGCCGACCTCAATCCGTTGGGGACGCGATAACCGCACCTGCGCCTTCCGCCTCGTCGGCCACGGCCCCTCACTTCGTTTAGAGAACCGCGTTCCTGGCGGGGATGTAAATCCTTATCTCGCAGTTGCCGGCATGATCGCCGCGGGCATTGATGGCATCGAGAAGAAATTGAAACTGGAGCCAGTCTTTACTGGCAATGCCTATGAATCTGACTCACCTCGAGTGCCATCAAATATGACCCAAGCACTTACGCTCTGGAGCGAAAGCGCGTGGATTACCGAAACTTTCGGCAAAGATGTACAAGATCACTACACCAACATGGCCCAGGTGGAGTTGGCAGCCTTTGGCAAAGCCATCACCGACTGGGAGCGCGTCCGTAACTTCGAAAGGTTCTAATGTCTGCCACGTATGACGTCATCAATCCTGCTACTGAAGAACTCCACACCACTATCGGGCAATTAGATCTCGAACAAACGGATGCTGCCATCGCCCACGGCGCGAAGGCATTCACTACTTGGCGCGAAGTTGCACCTGGTGACCGAGCTAAAATGCTCCGCGCTTTTGCCGCCAAAGTCAGCGAACACCGCGAGGAACTCGCACAGATTGAAATTGCCAACTCGGGACACACTCTCGGCAATGCACTCTGGGAAGCCGATAACGTCGCCAACGTCTTGAATTACTACTCCGCAGCGCCCGAGCGCCTCTTCGGTCGACAAATTCCAGTTCCCGGCGGCATCGACTTCACCATCAAAGAACCACTAGGTGTGGTCGGCGTCATCGTGCCCTGGAACTTCCCGATGCCGATCGCCAGCTGGGGTTTTGCGCCCGCACTAGCGGCTGGCAACACGGTCGTATTAAAACCAGCAGAGCTCACGCCACTTTCGGCTGTCCGGTTGGGAGAACTCGCACTTGAAGCGGGCATCCCTGAACACGTCTTCCAAGTACTGCCAGGGCGCGGTTCCGTGGTGGGCAATCGTTTCGTCACCCACCCGTCAGTGCGCAAAGTTGTTTTCACTGGCTCCACCGAAGTGGGTAAGGGCATCATGCGTGGCTGCGCTGATCAAGTAAAGCGTGTCACTCTCGAGCTCGGCGGCAAGAGCGCCAACGTTATTTTCGCTGATGCTGACGTAGAGAAAGCCGCCGCATCTGCACCAGGCGCGGTCTTTGATAATGCCGGCCAAGATTGCTGTGCCCGTTCGCGCATCCTGGTCGAAAAGAGCGTCTTCGATAAATTCATGACGCACTTCGAAGCTGCCGTGAAGGCATTCCGCGTGGAGGATCCACGACTTTCAACTGCCGACATGGGGCCACTCATCTCGAAGAAGCAATTCGATAGCGTTTCCGAGTATCTCGGCGAGAATGTGGCCTTCACCGGATCAAAGCCAGAGGGCAAGGGATATTGGATGGCCCCCACCGTTCTCACACCAAAGAACACGAAAGATCGCGCCTGGAATGAAGAAATCTTCGGACCAGTAGTTTCCGTGATGCCTTTCGACAATGAAGCAGATGCCATCGCTAAGGCAAATGACACAGAGTTTGGCCTCTCCGGTTCCATTTGGACGCGCGATACTGGTCGCGCACTTCGGGTCTCGAGGGGAATTGAAACCGGAAATCTTTCGGTAAATAGCAACTCATCGGTGCGCTACTGGACTCCGTTCGGTGGCTTTAAGCAATCAGGTTTGGGTCGCGAGTTAGGGCCCGATGCAGTGGACGCCTTCACAGAAGTGAAGAACGTATTTATTTCAAGTGCAGAATAGCGAGGACGCATGAAGCGGTTAGAAGGACGTGTAGCAGTCATCACTGGCGCAGGTAGTGGTATCGGATATGCCACTGCTAAGCGCTTTGCAGATGAAGGCGCCAAAGTTGTTGTAGTAGATATGAACCCAGAGACTGGCAACGCAGTTGCCAAAGAAGTGGGCGGAATCTTCGTTGCGGCCGACGTTACCAATGAAGAGCAAGTTCAAGCGATGTACAAGACCGCATTTGATACATACGGTCGCATCGATATTGCCTTCAACAACGCCGGTATCTCACCACCCGACGATGACTCCATCCTCACTACTGGCATCGATGCTTGGCGTCGCGTGCAGGAAGTCAACCTCACTAGCGTCTATCTCTGTTGCAAGTACGTGCTCCCATACATGCAAAAGGGCGGCAAGGGTTCGATCATCAACACCGCTTCGTTCGTAGCGACTATGGGCGCTGCCACCTCGCAGATTTCCTACACCGCCTCCAAGGGTGGCGTGCTTGCAATGAGCCGTGAGCTCGGCGTGCAATTTGCTCGTGAAGGAATCCGTGTAAACGCACTCTCACCCGGACCTGTGAACACTCCGCTACTTCAAGAGCTTTTCGCTAAAGATAAAGAGCGTGCGGCTCGCCGACTCGTGCACATTCCTATGGGTCGCTTTGCACAACCAGAAGAAATTGCGGCAGCGGTGGCATTCCTGGCAAGTGATGACTCGTCCTTCATCACATCTTCGAACTTCTTGGTTGATGGCGGAATTTCTGGAGCGTACGTCACTCCGCTATAAATTCGCTGGCTTAATTTGTAGGGGCGGTGGTTGGGGTTAATCCCTGACCACCGTTTCTATTTCTTTGGGTCGAGAAAAACTTTTCCGGTGGTCTTGCGGGCCCTGAGATCCTCATGCGCACGTTTTGCTTCCGAAAGTGGATAACTTCCACCGATTACTGCCTTTACCTTGCCCGACTCCATCAATTCAAAGAGTTCAGCGAGTTGTGGAGCAATCATGCGATCGGGGCGAGCCATGCAATGCACCAGCCAAAAACCGATCACCGCACGCGAAGTTCCCATGAGCGCGCCAGCTTGAATAGGTTCGGGTGCCGAGCGCGAGGCCATTCCGAAAGTGACAAGCCGACCGAAAGGAGCAAGCGCCTGCAAACTTTGATCGAAGACCTTGCCACCGGTCATCTCAAGAACGATATTAACTTTCTTTCCTCCGTTAGCAGCCACAATCGCTGCGGTGAGATCTGCTTCTGCAGGATCAAGGACGGCGTCCGCCCCAAGAGATGTAACGAGTTCGCGTTTATCGGCAGAGGATGCACTTCCGATAACTTTCGCACCCCAGAGTTTTGCCAACTGCACTGCGATGGTGCCAACGCCACCGGCGGCGGCATGAACCAGCACGCTCTCGCCGCTTTGAAGGTGCGCACTGGTGCGGAGCAGATGCACTGCAGTGGTCCCTTGCAAAATGGCTGCGAGCGCCGCTCCATCGCTTACTCCATCTGGAATTGGAAAAGTAAGCGCCTCTGGAGCTGAAACAACTTCTGCATACCCGCCGCCAGGGACTAAGGCCACCACGCGTTGCCCACTCGCATCACGCCCGACCACTTCGGCACCTGGAATAAGTGGCAGAGTTTGCGGCGAAAGATAAGAGTTCTCCGCTTGATGCGAGTCGGCGTAATTGATACCACAAGCGCTTACTTCAATAAGGACTTCACCTGCGTGCCCAGTGGGGGCTGGAATATCAACAAGCTTTAATACTTCCGGTCCGCCAAATTCGGAGATTTGAATAGCCCTCATGCTGCTGCCTTGCGTGTTTTGACGATGTGGAGCGCGATCAACAATGCGCCGGCCACGAGGGAAACGATCGAAAGTGTTAACGGGCCTGAGAAGACTTTAGAAACAACCACCCCAGCGATTGAATTAGCCAGCCCCTCCTCCACTTGTGAGTTAGCCACCTTGGGTATGAGCAAAGAAATGAGTAAGAAGAATCCGCCATGGGCAAGTGCCATGATGCCAAGGCTCAAAGAGCGGCGGCGAGTGAATAGGAAGTAGAGGAATCCAAAACCTAAAGCGAGGAGCGCACTTACGATTGCTCCGGTGGTCGCTTTAGTTTTGGTGGCGCTGAGGTTTGGTAATGGAGAATCTTCGCCCAGCACAATCGGCTCCATATCTGCGATATCGCTCACAGGCACCGTGGCGTCACCGAGTTCACTGTTCAACGCATTGAGTGCCGATGTCAATATCGGTCGCACATCCACAGTGACGGTTCCTCTGTCCGAGGCGAGTGCGTCGGCCACGGAGTTTGCGATCGCACTTATTTTTTCTGCTGTTGCAGGATCTGCAAGCACTTTATCGAGTGCCGCCTCCAGGTAAAAACGCTTCTCCGCAATTACGGCAGCAGTTTCTGGATCAGCACCTTCAGCAAACTTATTGAGAAACTCAATTGCCAACCCACGCTGAACGTCTACATCAGCCATCGCCGACTGGGAAATTTCGCCCGCGGCGCCACCTCGCAAGAGCGTCCACCAAAGCCCCACAGAAATGATTGATAACGAGAGAGTGATCGAGAGCAAGATTCCAGAGATGATCTGGAGCGCAGGGTTCTTCTTCGAGGCTAAAGTCATGTGCTAAAGGTAGAGCCCGGTTCCCCCGCTGTCACTCAAGCGAGGCGAGGCCATGGCATGAATATCTCGTTCCCGGAGAAGTGTGTAGGACTGGCCACGGACTTCGACCTCACCCTGACCGTTGGGATCCTCCGGGTCATAAAGCACCCGATCCCCCACCTCCAGGGAGCGCACATTCGGCCCAGTGGCCACTACAACAGCCCAGGCGAGGCGCTTGCCGACCGAGGCTGTTGCCGGGATGAGAATGCCGCTGAGGGAGCGTCGCTCGCCTTCTACGCCATCGGTTTCGACCATCACCCGGTCGTGAAGCATCTTGATAGGGAGAGGGTTTTCCGGCGCATCGCTCATGTGATCAGAGGCTACCCCACGCGATAGGATGGAGTGATTTATTGCGCTCCTTCGGGAACGTTTGCGGGAGTGGTGAAATGGCAGACACGCAGGTCTTAGGAACCTGTGTCTTCGGACGTGCGGGTTCAAGTCCCGCCTCCCGCACCAACATTCTTTACTTAATGCTTATGCGTTCAACATTTCTAAGAGTTTTGGGGCTAGAGCCCGAAAGGCCTTACCGCGATGACTGATCGCATCTTTTTCGCTAGGAGATAACTCCGCCGTCGTTAATTCGTATCCTTCGGCAACAAAAATGGGATCGTAACCGAATCCGCCATTGCCACGGGGCTGATCAATGATGTATCCGGGCATCACGCCCTCCTCGACTAGCTCGCGACCATCAGGAAATACCAGTGCGACGGCGCAACGAAAAGAGCCAGTACGACGATCAGCCGGGATGTGATCGAGCTGAGCGAGAAGTAGTTCTAGATTTGCTTTGTCATTTCCATGAGTACCGGCCCATCGCGCCGAATAAATCCCTGGCATGCCGTTCAGTGCATCAACACAAATTCCACTGTCGTCGGCGATCGCCGCGACCCCAGTGATGCGACAACTTTCGCGCGCCTTCAGAAGTGCATTCTCAATAAATGTTGCGCCGGTCTCTTCAATATCACCAAGATCAGGGAAATCATCGGCCGAGAGCAACTCCAACGAGTTCTCACCATGAAGTTCCATGATGATGCGCAGAAATTCTTTGAGCTTTCCTTGATTCTTAGTGGCTAAGAGAACTCGACGATCCGTCATCGGATTAGGCGAGCGCAGCGGCTTGGAGTCTCGTGAGATCTGCACATCCAGCAACTGCCAGATCGAGCAAACCATTGAGCAAATCGCGATTAAAAGGAGCTCCCTCAGCAGTTCCTTGCACCTCAACGAAAGTGCCATCTCCCGTGCAGACCACATTCATATCGGTCTCCGCGCGCACGTCTTCTTCGTAGCAAAGATCCAAACGTGGCACTCCGTCGATAATTCCCACGCTGATCGCGGCCACAGTGGAATGCAGCGGTGACTTCTTTATGTGCCCTTCCTTGATGGCCCACTCAATGGCATCGGCGAGGGCAACGTATGCGCCTGTGATAGCTGCAGTGCGAGTTCCGCCGTCTGCCTGCAATACATCGCAATCAAGGACGATGGTGTTCTCCCCAAGCGCGTTCATGTCGATGATGGAACGCAGTGAGCGACCAATAAGGCGAGAAATCTCTTGAGTGCGACCGCCCAGTTTGCCCTTGACGCTCTCGCGGTCAGAGCGAGTGTGCGTGGCGCGTGGAAGCATTGAGTATTCAGAGGTGACCCAACCTTTGCCAGTGCCCTTGAGCCAACGCGGTACCCCTGCCGTAAAGGAGGCGGTGCAGAGTACGCGCGTCTCACCAAATTCCACGAGGACGCTGCCCTCAGGATGGTTTGACCAATTGCGGGTGAACTTCACTTCGCGGAGTTGGTTATTTGCGCGGCCGTCGAGTCTCGTTGTCATGTGGCAACCCTATCTAGTCGTGGACCAATCTTGATGGCGGGGAAGAGAGAATTTAGTCGATTAGTTCAAATCAAGATGAGTAACACTTCCCACTTCAGGACCGAGGAACCTCCTTGCCAAATGTGCAAAGGGGGCAGGTTCGCCAGTTGCTCGGAATTGATGCGTCGGTTCACCGCTTTCGCTGAGCATGTTGTGATCGAGCAGAGTGCGGTAAACATCTTTAGCAGTTTCTTCCGCACTAGAAACCAGTGTGACACCGTTTCCAGCAACGTACGAGAGCACACCGGTCAAAAGTGGATAGTGCGTACATCCGAGAACGAGTGTGTCGATCTCTTCAGCTAGCATCGGTGCAAGATATTCGCGAGCAATTGTGAGGATTTCACCACCCGATGTTTCGCCTCGCTCTACGTAATCGACAAAGAGTGGACAAGACGTTGAAATAATCTCCAACTGTGGTGCAGCGGCAAACGCATCGTTATAGGCGCGTGAATCGATAGTGGCGCGTGTACCTATGACACCAATACGACCATTACGTGTCGCTGAGACCGCTCGACGCACAGCTGGTTGGATTACTTCGATCACTGGAACTTCGTAACGTTCACGCGCATCACGCAAAACTGCCGCGCTTGCGCTGTTGCAGGCAATCACTAAGGCCTTTACGCCTTCGGCAACGAGCCGGTCCATGATCTCAAGTGAGAATTCACGTACCTCGGCAAGTGGCCGTGGCCCGTACGGACCACGCGCGGTATCCCCCACGTAAATGATGGATTCATGTGGCAGTTGATCAAGAATGGCCCGAGCCACGGTGAGCCCTCCCACGCCGGAGTCGAAGATGCCGATGGGCGCGGAAGTCATGGGCCTAGCCTAAGCCCAGAGCTGGCCTTCGAGGCGCTCCTCAGCATCATCGATCGAGCCTTCGTAGATTCCAGTAGAGAGGTACTTCCAGCCGGCATCACAGAGAATAAAGGCAATATCAGCTGAATCCCCACGTTTGACTACCTCTTTGGCAATACCTAAAGCGGCATGCAGGATCGCACCAGTGGAAAGCCCCGCGAAGATACCTTCCTGATCAAGCAAATCGCGAACCCTACGGACCGAATCGTGGGAACCCACCGAAAAGCGCCTCGTAATAACACTTTCGTCGTATAACTCGGGGATAAATCCAGCATCAATGTTACGAAGGCCGTAAACCACTTCTCCATATCGTGGCTCGGCAGCAATGATCTCAACGCCGGGAACACGTTCCCGCAAGAAGCGACCTGTGCCCATCAAAGTTCCAGTAGTACCTAAGCCAGCGACAAAGTGCGTAACTGTAGGAAGGTCCTCAAGAATTTCTGGGCCAGTACTCTCGTAATGAGCAAGCGCATTTGCCGCATTCCCGTATTGATAGAGCATGACCCACTCGGGATTGGCTACCGAAATTTCTTTTGCATGACGTACCGCCTCATTGGAACCACCAGCGGCATCGGAGTAGATAATTTCCGCACCCCACATGCGCAAGAGTTGCGACCTCTCAACACTGGTGTTCTCGGGCATTACACAAATCATTTTGTAACCACGTTGCTTAGCGATCATGGCTAATGAAATTCCAGTATTGCCACTTGTGGGCTCAAGGATGGTCGCTCCGGGCTTGAGGAGCCCATCTCGTTCAGCGGCGTTGATCATCCAGAGAGCTGCGCGATCTTTGATCGAGCCTGTGGGATTGCGATCTTCCATTTTGATCCAGAGGCGCACATTGGGCGCGGGAGATAAATTCGGCAACCCAATCAAAGGGGTATGGCCAAAGGAATCTTCTAGCGAATTAAAACGCATGGGCGAATCAGGACCCGCCGGCAACCGCAGGAAGTATCGTGAGATTATCTCCGCTTGATATGAGTGCATCGAGACTTCCGATGAAGCGCACATCTTCATCATTGAGATAAACGTTGATGAAACGGCGAAGTTTTCCTTCTTCTAAGAGGCGCTCGCCCATTCCTGGGAAACGGCGATCTAGGTCGGCTACCACCTCTGCGAGAGTAGACCCGGAGGCTTGCACACTCTTCTCACCACCGGTGTACGTACGAAGAATGGTGGGGATACGGATATCAATCTCAGGAGTGCTCACAGCCATAGCCTAAAGGGTGCGCTCTAATTAGCGAATTTGAACGGGCTCCTCGGTCGCCACCCCGTCGACAATGCGGAAAGACCGGAACTCATTCGCTCCTGCAAGTTCTTCGCGGGTAGATACCAGCACGTAATGGGCATCCGGCTCAGAGGCATAGGCGATATCGGTTCGCGACGGGTGGGCCTGCGTCGATGTGTGCGAGTGATAGATAACAACAAGGACTTCATCGCGATCGTCCAGGTCTCGATAGAGCTTGAGCATCTCAATGGAATCAAATTCATAAAAAGTCGGTGACATGGCCGCATTTCGCATCGGTATGTGGCGCGTAGGTATACCCGTGCCTGCCGGTCCTACGATTACGCCGCACGCCTCATCGGGGTGATCTGCTCGAGCATGCGCGTAGATAGCGTCAACAAATTCTTGTGAAATCGAAAGCACGTTAGAACTCTACCTCGAGCAATGAGCCCTGAAGCCAACCGAGCCAACCGTAAAGCGAGTAGAGAAAAGAACGCGGGTCATCCTCGGGGATTTCTCCACCGTATTCATCACCCGTGACCTCCAAGCGAGTGCCCAACGTGAGTCGCAAATCGTTGATCCCACGGAGCCAAGAATCTACTTCGATCTCTTTAATGCTGATCACGCCAGGTACTTCAAGGCACGCACGAATATGGGCGCTATCGTGATCCTTCTTTTCCCTCAACGCCGGTTCTGAATACTTCCTAAATTCAGCACTCTCCTCTTCGCCTGCGTAGGCATCTGGGAAGAGCCGGACAACCGCGGGATCAGATATATCTTCGCTCATGACAAACTCACGGAAGTCGTCAATCAATTGCAACAGTACGTCGCGCTCTCCTTCGAGCAGCTCAAGGTTGATACCACCGTGGGACTTGTACACCTTCATGATGCCTGCTCCAAGGTGGCCCACAAACCATATTCATGCAATTGCGTAACGGCCTGCTCCATCGCTTCCCGTGCGCCACTTGCTACCAATGATTTACCATCGCTATGCACTTCCATCATGAGACGTTCAGATTTCTCCTTGGAGTAACCAAAGACCATCATGAATACCCTTGTTACATAGGTCATGAGATTGATCGGATCGTTCCAGACGATGATGTTCCATGGCCGCGCAAGAGCATTCTGAAGGTCAACCTCCGGCTCGGCCACAATCGTGGAAGTGCTACCCATGGAGTAATTATCTAACGATTGTGGAGATAGCTTGGCTTAACACGGTTTCGAAGTAGCTATCTGAGCGTGCGCTTACGCGATAAGTGTGGAATCCAGCTTGGCGCACAGTGGCGGTGAGCAAAATAGCGCCATCATTTCCACTGGCCCCTGATGAAACTGCGACCCAAGTTCCGTCTATCCACTCTTCTAGGACGACATCAACGCCCTGGGCGGGCAAGAGTTGGGCTTTCACAACGACCTTGGAACCAAGGCGTGGCGCGTTCACCCCAAGTGAACCAATGAGTCGCTGTACCGCGATGTTCTTTGCCGGCGAGGTTCCGGTCAGCCTCTCCCAGGTTCCTGCCGCCACTGCGCGCACTTGCACGTATTGCGAAGCCACTAATTTGATTTGGGCCACCCCAGTTACTGAAGTTGTTGATGTAGCAATTTCGCGCCAATCAGTGTCGCTATTTCGCATAATCTGAAATGAAATGGGCGCTCCAGCGACTGGGCGCGAATCAGAAACTTTGAAAGTTGCTGTAAGGGTGACCGGCGTTGCAAAATCTACCGGAGTTGATGGCGCATCAATGCTTCCTAGAACAACATCAGGAGCAATCGTCTTTGCATAAAGTCGAACTGAAGGCCAAGTGAGTGGATCTTCGATTCCCAAACTCCAAAAGGCGACTCCACCAATTTTATATTTCGCAACAAGAGCAGCGCGTGCGGCTACCGAGCGAGCATCTTGATACCACACGGTCCGGGTAACAACACAAGTCTTTTCAGCCGCGCCGTCTGCAGGCGCATAGACCTTGGTGTAATTAAAGGAGTACTCCCCATACGACTCAGTCCATACCGGTGTGGCTTGATAACTTGCGGCAAGCGCCGCAGCATCCCTGGAATTAACTACTGCTTTTGTACCAGCAGTTGCACCTTTGGGAGCCTTGAGATCTACGCCATCCGGGCATCTTCCGTCCACTGCGATAACCCAATCCCGCCCATAGGTAGGTACGCCAACCCAAATCTTGGACGGCGCCATGAGTGTGGCTGCGTACTTGGTAACTTGATCCACCCAGGAGAGCGGACCGATTGGTCCCGGATTAGCAACCGAGTAGTCATAGGTCATGATGCGGAGGCGATCAATTACCGGCCCGATTTCCGGCCAGTTATAAACCCAGTAACCCTTTTTTCCAGACGCTGGGTCGCGCACATCGGGGGTCGTCACCGAAAGAATATCTCCCTGTGCATGCAGCTTGATGGCAAGCTCTTTGACGAATGTTGTCCAGAGCGGCGACGTTACCGCCCATGATGCCGTGCCATCTGTGAAAGCAAAGCCCTCCCAGTCTAAATCCAAACCATCGAATCCATTTTTGACTGCAAGGTCTGCCAAGGTCTTTACCAACTGTGCACGTTTGGTGGCATCACCCAAAATTTTTTGCATCGCCAATTTTCCTGTGCCGTCGGTCAGTGAGGGAACGACTTTTATTCCAGCGGCCTGGAGCGCCTTCACTTGATCTGCCATTGGTGCGGCATTTGCTGGGTCATATTGATCTAAGACATTTGTTTGGCTCTTCACCGAAAACCAAAAGGGCATCACCTCTGGGAAGAGATCCGCATTAGCCATGATGGTGGCCATCCCGCCCTTGGTATTCCAATAAGGCATCCACCCAGTAACAATCTTTCGAGGTGGATCATCATTAGCGGCCTGGGCAGGCAGTGCCCGCCCACCCACGATAAGCAAAGAGCAGAGCATCGTCACAACGGCGCTGCCTGCAATCCACGCTCTTCTACTCATATCAGGCGAGGTTACCGGGTGATCTTTGCCTTTTTCTGTGTTTCACAGCAGAGCATCGTCAGTGTTTTCTGCCACGCTCACAGCCTTCGCTTACACAGCACTCAGCGAGCCAGAGAAGTAATTACCCCAGAGTTATTGACTTGGCTCTTTCGGGCAGAGTTATTGACTTGGCCCTTCAGGCCCCGGCTTCATGTTCGCGTGGATCTCTTTGCACGTGGGGCAGACCGGAAACTTCTCGGGATCACGGGTAGGCACCCAGATCTTCCCGCAGAGCGCCTTCACCGGATCGCCACTGAGGGCAGATTCCAGAATCTTCTCTTTTCGCACGTAATGGGAGAAGCGCTCGTGGTCGCCATCCCCATGGGAGAGCTGAGGGACCTGCTCGAGGAGGGTGCCTTCATCACGCTTAAACCAAGCCATGAGTAAAGAGTATCCAGCCGGGACGCATTTATGCGATTTACGGATAGCCAATAGGGGGCCGTACCCTTGACCCTTACAGATATTCGCGAACCCATAGAGGCAAGGAGGGGAAATGAAGGATCTCATTCGTACCGATCATTTATTGCGCGAAGACGTGGAGTTACTCCTCGATACCGCGACCCGCTTTGCTAAAACACCTCTTGCAGAGCGCTCCTTCATCGCTGGCGAGACGGTTGTCATCCATATGACTAAACCCTCTACTCGTACACGTCTTGCATCCGAGACTGCCGTGGCACATCTGGGCGGAACACCAATATTTGTACGCGCCGATGAACTTCAACTCGGTCGTGGGGAAACCATTGCAGACACCGCGCGCATCATCAGTGGCTATGCGAAAGCGATGATCATTCGCACTTTTGCTCAGAGCGATGTAGAGGAATTAGCTAGCAACGCCTCAATTCCAGTGATCAATGCACTCACCGATGATGACCATCCCACTCAGGCGCTCGCCGATTGGTTAACCATCCGAGAGAATTTTGGAAATGATTTCAGTAATCGTAAATTCACCTACGTCGGCGATGGAAACAACATGGCACACACCTGGCTCGAAATGGGTGCGGTACTTGGCGCGCACGTTGTGGTGGCTACCCCCTCCGGTAAGTGGGCGCCTAATGCCTCCGTCGTCGCCCGCACTGAAGAATTGGCTCGCACCACCGGAGGCACCATCGAAGTCACACACGATGTGAAGAGTGCTTGCCGCGATGCGAGCGTTATCTACACCGACGTATGGATGTCGATGGGAGATTCCGAGGCGGATCGTGCTGAAAAATTTACCGCTCTTGGTGAATTCGCAGTCACTGATGCACTCATGGCAAGCGCATCATCCGATGGTATTTTCATGCACTGCCTCCCGGCACATCGTGGGGAAGAAGTAAGCGCCGGCGTGATCGACGGTCCGCGATCGGTCGTATGGCGCGAGGCCTACCATCGCCGCACCACCATTCAATCTGCCCTCTTTCACTTAATTCGCGGAGACATCAAGGGGCGGCTAGCGTAATCACCATGCGCACACGTTTAATCCTTCTTACCGCGCTCATCCTTGCCGTCGCACCGTTTGGCGCACCGCTTGCACTCGCCGCTACATCTACGAGTTCAATCACCGTATCCGGCGGCCCTACTTCATCGAGCGATGCAACCCCGATCAAAATCGACGGGGAGATTTATCTTCCGGCCAACTCTCCCGCGCCCGCAGTTCTACTGGCACACGGATTTGGGGGCAGCAAAGATTCAGTAACCGAGGAAGCAAAAGCGCTGCAGGCGCGCGGATTTGTGGTCTTGGCATGGAGTGCTCGCGGATTTGGGAATTCCACCGGATCAATTTCTATGAACTCACCAGATCGCGAAGTGGTGGATGTCGCAAAACTCATCGACTATCTGGGTAATCGTAAAGAAGTAATTCAGGATAAGAAAAATGACCCCCGCGTGGGAATCACTGGCCGATCATATGGTGGCGCCATCTCATTACTTGCAGGCGCGCGAGATCAGCGCATCGATGCGATCGCCGCAGATATCACCTGGAATAACCTTGAAGGCGCACTCTTTCCACAAAGTGCACTAGGCATTGCTGAACCTGGTCCCTTTAAACGCGTCTGGACTGGAACATTCTTTTCCATTGGATCGTTAGGCATGAGGAGTGCTACAACAACGCCTACCCCACAGACTCTTCTCTGCGGCCGATTCGCACCCGAGTGGTGTGCCGCGTATCAAATGAGCGTTGCCCAAAACGCTCCGAGCCCAGCAATCACTACGCTCATGAAGGCGGTTTCACCAACTACCTACGCACAAGACATTGTGGCACCCACACTGCTTATGCAAGGCGAAGCCGATTCGCTCTTTCCTCTCACAGAGAGCACACGAACTGCGAAATCAATCCGCGACGCACATCCTGCAACACCACTAGCAATGATTTGGCATAGCGGCGGACACGACGGTGGACAAGATGAAAGTAAGCGCCTGCAAGGACAGGTGGCGAATTGGTTTGATATTTACCTCGCCAAAAAAGCACACTCATTTCCCACTTTTCAATTAACCCAGAGTGCCGCCGCAATCTCCTCGCAAGATTCCGCCCCTGAAGCACGAGTACAAATAGGAACTTCGCTCCCCCTCGCCACCACTTCCGTAGCCCTTGCCATTACTAGCAAAAGCAAAGTTCTCCTCGCACCCGCCGGCGCTGCGCCATCAGCCGTGTCAGCACTCCCCGGATTCGGTAGCGCATTGAGTCTGGCGGGCGGACTCGGCGCCTTCCTCCCTGGCCAGAGCGCGTTCTTCGAATCTGCACCGCTCACCGCGCAACTCCCCATCATTGGTGCTTCGAGTGTAAAAGTACGCGTGGCCAGTACAACGGGAGATGCCACCCTCTTCTTCTCCTTGATCGTAAAGAGTGAGAGCGGGCGCACCACTCAACCAAATGGCCTTGTTGCGCCCGTGCGACTTCTAGGCATTCCCGCCAACGGAATTGATATAGATGTAGAGCTGCCGGCAATAGTCACAAACGCGACTCCGGGAGATCGCATTGCACTGGCTGTTTCCACTACGGATCTTGGATACGCAATGCCACAAGACGGTCGGGTTTATTCGATCACCCCACTATCACCGCTCTTTGTTTCAACCATGACGCTTAAGAATGCACCAAGTAATACTCCGCTATACCTGTGGCCGTTGATTGCGGTTGGGGCTTTCGGTCTTTCACTTCTCTGGGTATTCATCAGGCGCCCTCGCCATCCTGCAATGAAAGAGCCCCAAAGCGATGCGCCCTTAGTCTCTGTGCGAGCTCTTAATAAGCAGTACGACGATGGGTATAAAGCAGTCACGGATCTCTCCTTCACGGTAGAACATGGACAAGTAGTCGGTCTGCTGGGACCAAACGGTGCGGGAAAGACCACCACCTTGCGCATGTTGATGGGATTGATCTTCCCGACTTCGGGTGAGATCGAGATTTCTGGAGTACCAGTCTTCCCCGGATCGCGCGCCCTTTCTGGGCTCGGAAGTTTTGTTGAAGGGCCTGGATTTCTTCCTCATCTCACTGGAAGTGAAAACCTCGACCTCTACTGGCGATCGACTGGTCGCAGCGACGACCCAGAAATCGCTGATGCGCTTGAAATATCCGGCTTAGGCACTGCAGTCAATAAAAAGGTGCGTACTTATAGCCAAGGCATGCGCCAACGGCTAGCAATCGCACAAGCAATGCTCGGTAAACCAGAGTTGCTCGTGCTCGATGAACCCACGAATGGGCTTGACCCCACACAAATCAAAGCGATGCGTTCTATCCTCAAGAATTATGCGGAGAGCGGCCGTACCGTCATTGTTTCATCACACTTACTCTCTGAAGTCGAACAGACCTGCTCTCATGTAGTTGTGATGCATAGGGGTCTATTGATTGCATCAGGAACCATCGATGAGATTCTCAACCGAAATGGCAAAAGAGCACAGCATCTGGAAGAGATATTTATGGATCTAGTCGGCGAAGATACGGAGATTGGAATCTAATGAGTTATCAAGCGGCTCACACGCTTCCCTTCCGGGTGGAACTTATTCGTCAGGTTAGGCGCAAACGCACGTTGATCGCCTACCTATTTATCGTCGCATTGCCTCTTATTGTGGCGGGAGCTGTGAAGTTCGGTCCGTCGAGCGACGGTGGTGGCGATGAATTCGGCGGCGGCGGACTCGATCTGATCGGTCTGGCAACTCATAGCGCGGCGAACTTCACTGCAACGATGTTCTACTTCGCTACCGGATTTGTTTTGATTACCGTTGTAGCAATTTTCTGTGGAGATACGGTAGCCAGTGAAGCATCCTGGTCCACACTTCGTTACTTGCTCGCCTCGCCAGTTCCGCGGGCGCGTTTACTTCGCCAGAAACTATTCGTGGGTCTTACGCTTTCCGGTGGCGCTGTTCTTTTATTGCCTATCGCTTCTTACATCATCGGCGGAATTACTTTTGGCTTTGGTGGCCTGCAAACTCCACTCGGTGCCACGTTTTCGCAAGGCGTCGGAATCCAACGCATCGCGATTATGACCGCATTTCTGGCGCTCTCGCTACTCTTCTGCGCAGGTCTAGCTTTTCTTATGAGCGTAACGACCGATGCTCCCCTCGGCGCAGTGGGGGCGGCAGTAGGCATAGTTATCATAAGTAATATTCTTAACGCTATTAGCGCACTCGGGTCACTGCGCAATTGGCTTCCTACCCATTACGCCTATGCATGGCTTGATGCCTTGGCTACAGAGATCGACTGGAGCGCTATGGTGCGCGGAGCGTCCTACTCGCTCATCGCCTTCGCGCTCTGTGTCGGAGCCGCGACCGCCAAGTTTGCCCGGAAAGACATCACCTCATAATTCTTCTATTCGCCTAAAATTCGCTCTGCGTAGGGCGAAGATCACCTCTAGACTTACCCCTCAAATGCCTATTTGGAAGTAGCGTCTGAACATGAGAATTTTTGTACCAAAAGAGTCCCGTACGGGCGAGCGCCGGGTCGCCATCACCCCAGATGTTATTGGTCGTCTCAAGCAAAACGGCTTAGAAGTCACCATCGAAAGCGGCGCAGGCACATCTGCCGGTTTCGGTGATGAGCTCTACCGCACTGCTGGTGCCACGATCTCCCCTACTGCAGCTTTCGCCGAGGGCGATGTAGTAGCCAGCGTCGTGCCGATAACAAACGAACAATTCGGTCAGCTGCGACCAGGCACCATCACGATTTCTTTCTTGCCTATTCATTCGGCAACCGAGAGCATCGCGGCATCAGTGGCGGCTAAGGCAACTTCCTTCTCACTTGAAGCGATCCCTCGTATCTCGCGTGCGCAATCAATGGACGCGCTGACGTCGCAAGCCCTCTGCGCTGGATATCGGTGCGCACTCGTCGGCGCAGAATTATCACCGCGCTTTTTTCCGCTTCTGATGACCGCCGCGGGCACCGTCACTCCCGCTCAAGTGCTCGTACTCGGTGCCGGTGTCGCTGGTTTGCAAGCCATCGCGACCGCCCGCAGGCTTGGCGGTGTCGTTTCGGCCTACGACGTGCGCTCCTCATCTGCAGATGAAGTGCGCTCAATGGGCGCCACCTTCATCGAATTGGAATTGGAAGCACTCGAAGGCGCCGGTGGTTATGCACGCGAAATGGATGAAGCCCGCGCCCAGCGCCAACGCGATCTTCTCGCTCCTCATATTGCAGCTGCCGATGTAGTGATCACCACTGCTGCTGTTCCCGGTCGTACGGCTCCTCGACTGATTACTAAAGAGATGATGACCGGCATGAAGGAAGGGTCAGTCATCGTCGATCTCGCCTCTGAAAGTGGTGGCAATGTCGAAGGTTCAGTGGCCGGGGAAACCATTAAGACACCCGCCGGCGTCACGATCTGGGGTGGCAAAGATGTACCCAGCCAACTCCCGTATCACGCCAGCCAACTCCTCTCCCGAAACATCGTCAATCTCTTGCTCCTCATGACAAAGGAAGGCGTGGTCACGCCTGATTTTGAAGACGAAATTGTTGACGCATCAGCCGCAACACATAACGGAACCCAACGATTACCTAAGCCACCGGCTGCAGGAGGCCAAGCATGAGCGTCATCGCACTCCTTTCGATCTTCGTCCTAGCAGTCTTCGTTGGATTCGAAGTGGTCTCCAAAGTTTCCACCACATTGCACACACCGCTCATGAGTGGTGCTAACGCAATTCACGGCGTCATTCTCGTCGGCGCCATCATTGTCGCGGGACATAGCGACTCCGCGTTTCCACTCACGCTTTCCCTCATCGCCGTCGTGCTAGCCACCATCAATATGGTCGGCGGCTTCGTGGTGACCGATCGCATGTTAGAAATGTTTAAAGGTAATAAAAAGCCAGCAGCGAAGGAGGCAAAGTAATGAATAACAATCTCTATTCGCTCATCGGCCTTATCGCCGCCGTATGCTTTATTCTCGCCCTCAAGGGTCTCTCCTCACCTAAGGGTGCACGTCGTGGAAATATCATCGGTGCCATTGGTGCCACCATCGCAACAGTGGTGGTCTTCTTCTATAACGATCCTGCGGAAGGTGGGCTAAAGAATCTTCCGCTCATCCTGATCGCCATTGTTGTAGGCGTTATCGTTGGCGTACCAGCTGCTCGCAAAGTTCAAATGACTGCGATGCCACAACTTGTTGCACTCTTTAACGGTGTGGGTGGTGGCGCAGCTGCTCTCGTAGCCATCGTCGAATACTTGCACCTCGGAGATCAAGCGTCGGGCGGCGAAGTGGGCGCAACAGTTTTCACTGTTCTCGTCGGTTGCATCTCATTCACTGGCTCAATACTCACCTTCTTAAAGCTCCAAGAACTCATGACGACACGTCCAGTAGTCTTCCCTGGTGGTCGCGCCGTTATTGCGCTCGTTTTGTTGGCAGTACTCGGAGCAGCTGGTTGGGTGGGCGTCGATAAGGGTTCAACTTCGCTCTTAGTTCTCACGGTTTTATCCCTGGCTTTCGGCATCCTCTTCGTGCTTCCCGTAGGCGGTGCAGATGTGCCGATCGTGATCTCTCTCCTTAATGCCTTTACCGGCCTCACGGTGGCAGCTACCGGCTACGTACTTGACTCCACCCTCCTCCTGGTCGCTGGAACATTGGTCGGCGCCAGCGGAACTATCCTCACTCGCCTCATGGCATCTGCGATGGGTCGCCCCATCCTTGGCATCCTCTTTGGAGCCTTCACTGCAACGCCTCAGGCGGCCCTCAGCGCTGCAGATGCTCGCCCCGTGAAGTCTGGCTCCCCCGACGACGTCGCCATCCTGCTCGCATATGCTCGCCGCGTAGTAATCGTGCCGGGCTTTGGCCTTGCGGTGGCCCAGGCCCAGCACACCGTGCGGGAGCTGGCAGATTTGCTCACCGCTAAGGGCGTGGAAGTTGCCTACGGTATTCACCCGGTTGCGGGAAGAATGCCAGGGCATATGAACGTTCTCCTTGCCGAGGCCAACGTGCCTTACGAGCAACTCAAGGAGATGGAAGAAGTGAACCCAACTTTCTCGCAGACCGACGTCGCCCTCGTAGTTGGCGCTAACGATGTGGTGAATCCGGCAGCAAAGACCACGCCTGGTTGCCCCATCTACGGCATGCCCATCCTTGACGTTGATCAAGCAACGAACGTCATCTTCCTCAAGCGTTCGATGCGTCCAGGTTTTGCTGGCATCGAGAACGAACTTCTCTACGACCCTCGTACGACTCTGCTCTTTGGTGATGCAAAAGATTCACTCACCAAAGTAGTGAGCGCACTGAAGGTGTTTTAATTGCCAGCGATTACTGTTGCAGATTTGACCGTGCTCCCTCGTGTGGGCACAGTCAATCCGCTTACCTCCGTTTCGCGGCCGCTTCGCAGTATTACTACCGCGCCGCAAGGTTTTGAAGGCGAAGGTTTCCCAGTACGCCGCGCGTTTGCCGGCATCGCACTTGAAGATGCTG
>CAFBQA010000013.1_pt1 | contig 22620 bp, 20 predicted proteins | sample 7269861 | NCBI WGS metagenome assembly CAFBQA01 (sample SAMEA6814165, study PRJEB35770) | uncultured Actinomycetes bacterium | biome: Freshwater; feature: Freshwater reservoir; material: water | place: Czech Republic | collected 2017-06-27 | depth 30m m
CACCAAGATCATGTGCAACGAGGGCCAAGATGGCTCCATTATCTGCTGCCGCCAGCACATAATCGTGCCCATCTACATGCTCGCCCGGCAAAGCAGCAAAGAGTGAACCGGTTTCGGCCTCTCTACTATCGATCACTACCGAACCGGCGAAAAGGAAATCAGCACCGTGGAGGCGTCCACCGACCACATCAGCAATCTCACTAGCACGCATAGCGATCATGATCGTCCACGTTTCGCAAGAATCTCGAGGGCAACTTCGCGATCATCAAAAGGAGTAATGACACCATCTACTTCTTGACCTTGCTCATGGCCTTTACCGGCGATCAACACCAGATCCACATCAGTGGCTTGGCTAATGGCATAAGAGATGGCTTCTCGTCGATCAAGTATTTGTGACCCGTTGAAATTCTCTCCGCACATCGCCGCCAAAATTGCAGCTGGATCTTCAGATCTCGGGTTATCGCTGGTAGCTATCGCAATATCTGCCCCCTCTTGCAACGCTCGTCCCATCTCGGGACGCTTGAGCGGATCTCGATCTCCGCCACACCCTAGAACTGCAATGATTCGTCCGCTCGTGTGAGAACGAAGCGAAGCAAGAACTCGAGTCACCGCATCAGGGGTGTGTGCGTAATCAACCAAAATAAGTGGAGCTCCATTGCCGACACGCTCCAGACGTCCCGGAACACCAGGGAAGCTTCGAAGCAATTCGATTCCTTCATCTATATTGCCGCCAGTCTGCGCGAATGCCACGAGAGCCATGGCCGCATTCATTTGGTTAAAGTCACCAACAAGAGGCGACTCAAAAATATGACGCTTGCCACTCGGACTAGTCAGTTCCAAGTTGCTCAGGGAAAGTTGCCAATCCCCGACAGCGCTAGAAATTGAAACGGAAGAAATCTCACAATCTGCGAAGAGTCGCTTCCCATATGAGTCATCCACGTTAATGAGAGCACATTCGGAAAAAATCGAAGTGAAAAGTTTAGATTTAGCAAGGAAATACTCTTCCATCGTATGATGGAAATCAAGATGATCTTGAGATAAATTTGTGAATAGCGCGAGCTTAAAATGTATTCCATCAACTCTGTGGAGCGAAAGAGCGTGGCTCGAAACTTCCATAGCTACAGCTTTGACGCCAGCATCTCGCATGAGAGCCAGCTCCGCTTGAAGCTCACAAGATTCAGGAGTGGTGCGCGCGGAAGGGAGAGAAACCAACTTTCCCTCAGTGTAGAAACGCGCGCCAAGTGTTCCGATCACCCCAGCCGAGATTCCGCTTCTATTCCAGAAGTATTCAAGCAGCGACGTAACAGTGGTCTTGCCATTTGTGCCGGTGACTGCAACAACCTGCATCGACGTACTGGGATCCCCGTAGACAAAGGAGGAGAGCGCTCCCACCATCTCTCGCACTTTTTTAATTTTTACCATTGGGATTTGCAGACCAGAGATTCTTTCTCCCTCTTCATCAGTGATGAGAGCTATCGCGCCTCGGCTTAATGCGTCAGGAACAAAGTGGGCTCCATGGGTATGCTCGCCGGGCAACGCAACAAAGATGAAGCCATTTGATACCTTCGAAGACTCGACCGTAATGCCAAGTACGGTGGTGGCTAACTGGGCAGCCGAAAAACTTTCAGTCGAAGCTCCAAGTAGGTCAATGACTTGGCGCAAGCTTCTCGCTCCGTCAGTGACACTCACGCTTTGCTCGCCGTCCTCGTATCGATCTTCGACTTCTGCACTGCCCGTGCCGCCAGTTGCTTCTCGTTCATCGGCAATAACGTTACTGGTTGCGAGGAAGGAGGTATGTGATAGCTCTTCAAGGCAAAGGACATCACTTCCTTGAATACTGGGCCACCAAGCAAACTACCGAAGTGCACTCCCTTTGGATCCTGAATCGTGACGTTGATGACGAATTTCGGGTTCTCAGCTGGCGCAAACCCGATAAAGGACGCTGTATAGCCGCGGTATTGGCCAGTAGCATCAATGCGATTAGCGGTACCAGTCTTCCCGGCAACTCGATATCCGGGAATGCGCGCCCCTGGAGCGGTGCCTTCATCACTCAACACACTCTCCATCATCAATCGTACTTTCTGCGCAGTTTCACTGGAAATGATTCGTACCCCTTGAGATACCGATTTAGGTGAGTAATGTCCGTCTTGGTCAACGTACCCAGCAATCAATGTCGGCTTAACTTGAACTCCATCGTTTGCCATAGTTGCAAAGACTCGCGTTGCCTGGATGGTGGTGAGCGAATATCCCTGCCCAAACGCCACAGTTGGGGCGGTTGTTCCAGACCAACGATCCACTGGAGCTAATACACCGCCGCTCTCCCCTGCCAACTCGATTCCCGTCTTTTTTCCAATACCGAATTTGCTGAGGTAGGAGTAAAGAGTTTTGGGCTTCATTTTTTCGCCCACTTGAATGGTTCCTGTATTGCTCGACTTAGCCAAAATGCCAGCGGTTGTTAGCTTCCACGTGGAATGCTTGTCGTGATCGCCGAAATAGCGATTCCCTCGTTTGATGCGATCAGGAACTGTGAAAAGCGTGGTGGGAGTGACTGCCTTCTCTTCCAGCGCGGCAGCCATAGTGATTACTTTGCCTGTTGAGCCGGGCTCATAAGGATCAGAGACTGCAGGTGTCGCCAATAAGTCTGATGTGGCTTTTGAAATATTATTGGGGTCGAAAGTGGGCGCCGTAGCCATCGCCAGAATCTTGCCCGAGGTTGGATCCATCACAATGACGGTTCCCGAAATTGCACCTGACTCTTTTACCTTCGCCGTGATGGCCTTCTGCGCCACCCACTGGATATCGCGATCAATTGTGAGCCGTACTTCTTTACCAGCAGAGGCGGGTGTGAGTACGTCATGAGCCGTGGGGATTACTTGCCCACCGCCATTCTGGGCATAGGTATATGAACCATCTTTCCCAGCCAATACCGAATCAAGCGCGTACTCCAAGCCGCCTCCGCCATGTCCAGAAGCGCTCACAAATCCTAAGAAACTGGCGCCTAATGCACCTGCTGGGTAATCACGGTGAAAAGCATCTTCTGAATAGAAGCCAGAAATATATTTTCCGTAAGGGCGCTTAGTGTTCTCCGTTGCAATTGCCTCTTTCACGGATTTCCACACAGCTGGAGTGACATCTTTAGTGACGTAAGCAAATCTTCGGTCGCCAGTCAATCTACTTTGTACGGTAGAGACCGGAAGTGCTACGAGAGGAGCGATAATCTCTGCAGCACGCACAGGATCTAGCACCAGTTGTTGGTCAACAGTGATATTCACCGAAGCAATACTTCGAGCGAAAGCCACACCATCTTTATCTGTGATAGCTCCGCGCGAAGCAGCGAGTGGGGCCGTCTGATATAGCTCTCGACTGGCTCGAGAGGCATAGGTAGATGCACTTACACCTTGAACTTGTATCAGCCGCCCTGCGATGATCACAAAGACAATAATGAAGAGTAAGTAGACAGCTCGTACCCGCTGATTGTTTGATTTCATTTCTTTACGTTCATGTCAGGTGCGCCGAGAATCGTCCCACTCCCTAAATCAATAAATGCAGGGGCATCTCCAGTTTTCATGCCTAACTGCGCAGCGCGTTGCGCCAAAATTGTGGGCGAGGATATACGGGCGGCTTCTTGAGTTATCGCCTCTTCTTGCGCAGAAACCTCTGCAGCTTGGCGCTCAAGCTGACTGAGCGTAAATGCATCCTGCGTGAGCATAATGTTGATGAAGAGCAGCAGTGCAGTTCCAATGCTAAGAACTATCGCCATCAATTTAATAAATGCCAACGGGCGAATCTGTTGACCAGCAGGAACTCTGAGATCTGGGACTAAGCGCAAGAGCGCACGTTGAGCAGGAACAAATACGTACGCCTGTGCGCCGCGGACTGGATTTGCGAGTGCCATTACGCCGCCACCCGCTCTACTGCACGAAGGCGAGCCGAAGCCGCTCTCGGATTTTCTAAAATTTCACTTTCAGAAGGTGACTCGCCCTTGGCAACCGCGCGAAACTTCGCTGCCAAACTTGGCATGTCGACGGGCAGATCAATAGGAGTATCTGAAGCCACAGCCGCCATGAAATAGCGTTTCACGATTCGATCCTCTAAGGAGTGATAGGCCATCATGACAACTCGGCCTCCCACTTCAAGAACCTGAAGTGATTGCGGAACTGCACGCTCCAAAATTCCCAACTCGTCATTAACTGCTATGCGTAAAGCCTGAAAAGTTCGCTTAGCTGGATTCCCTCCAGTGCGCCGAGTTGCGGCTGGAATAGCGTCCCGCACGATATCGACGAGCTGAGAACTTGATGTCAGCCGCCCGATTGCGCGTTCCCGAAGAATGGCAGATGCTATTCGAGGAGCAAACCGCTCTTCGCCATATTCACGAAGAATGCGGACGATCTCTGGTGCCGTGTATTCGTTCACAATGATTTCGGCTGTGAGGTCATCACGTGGATTCATTCGCATATCCAGACCGCTTTCGCGAGAGTAGGCGAACCCACGAGCCACTTCATCCAGCTGGAGTGATGAGACGCCGAGGTCACCTAGAACGCCTTGGACTTTTGTAATGTTGCGTTCGCGCAATACCTCAACTAATTGATCGTAGGTAGCGCTCACCAAATGAGTTCGATCTGAGAATCGAGCAAGGCGCTCTCCGGCAATTTCGAGAGCCTTTGGATCCCGATCGATTCCGATCAAGGTCAGCTCAGGGAAACGGTTGAGAAGAGCTTCACTATGCCCACCCATGCCAAGCGTCATATCGACACAGACCGCGCCAGCAATATCGAGGGCCGGAGCAAAGAGATCAAGAGAGCGCTGCAAGAGAACCGGCTGGTGCGGAAACTCCATCTCTTCCCCCTTTTCGTTCTTCTTACATCTACGGATTTTTGTTTTCTGCTTTCGTTACTACTGGCCATCACGAGTGGTCGTTGCCCGGGAGCGGCGCCGGGGAAGTGGCGTCGCTACGCGGGCAACGGCCATCCGTGAAGGAGTTAGAAGATTCCGGGGAATACCTCCGAGGACACATCGGCAAATCCATCTTCTTGAGCGGCCAAGTAAGTCGCCCAGGCGTGGGCATCCCAAATCTCTACGCGGGTATTTGCTCCGATAACCACGCATGCGCGATCAAGAGAGGCGTACTCACGGAGATGAGCTGGGATGGTGATGCGACCTTGCTTGTCTGGGACTTCGTCGTGCGCGCCGGCGAACATGACGCGCATGTAGTCGCGGGCGCCCTTTGCAGTGACTGGAGCAGCCTTCATCGTTTCGGTCATCGTGGTGAATTCATCGAGCGGGAAGAGGTAAAGGCAGCGTTCCTGCCCCTTGGTGACGACCACTCCATCGGCTAAGTCATCTCGGAATTTGGCAGGAAGAATCAACCGACCTTTTTCATCGAGTTTGGGTTCGTGCGTGCCTAAAAACATGCCGACCCCCACTTCCCACCATGCTCAACCTTCCCCAGCTGAGCGTTTCCCCCACTTTACTCCATTTTCCTCCCCCGTCAACCACCTTTCCCCCTTTTCCTGCCTATCTCTCCCTTCGAAACCCCGAAAAATGCATAAAAAAACCGCGGAGAGATCTCCGCGGTGAAAAAGAGTTGCTGCTGGCTTATGTATTGATTATTTAAGACGCTACTCGTAGAGGCTTACTCCTGGGGGCGGTCCCATCGCTCTTCCATTCGCTCCATCAAGGAACGTCGAACACCCGTTTTCTTGGATCTCCCACCGTTGCGGGATCTGGAGGTGGCCGCAGGGCCTTGAAAAGCTCGAAGCACCCAAGTAAATCCGGCCAGTGCAAAGGTAAAACCTATGACTCCCACAATCGCCACCTGGGAGACGAGGCCACCGATGAGCGTGGCAAAGCCCACCAAAATCAGCAGAAGGGGAAGAGTGCGGTTTCCTCGCGAAGGACGCTCTCCCGTAAGTGTGGAAACCAGGCGTGGGTCTTCGGCTTTTAGCGCTTCTTCCATCTGCGCGAGTAGGCGCTCTTCATGCTCTGAAAGTGGCACTTTTACCTCCTCGCCTACATTTTGCTGAGATTTTCACTCGGACCCTTCCCCAAGAATAGGGCCCCCACCGGAGTGAGCGCTACTTTGAATCTTCCCGCGCATCACGAGCGGGCTTGCGCAGTAGCCGAGCTGGCCGTACCGAACCTCCACCAAAGCGCTGGTTTGCCTGATCTCGCGCTTGGTCGCTCTCAGCCCACTTAGGCCCCTGCGTTAACAGCAACTGCTCGGCAGACTCCCCCGCCTGCTCGAGGTTTTCCAAGCGAACACTTACCAGACGCACTCGTACTCGATCTAAATGAAGATTTTGATAAAGCGATCGCGCCATTTCAAAAATATCGTGCGTCACACTCGTCGCATCTCGCAATGTTTTCGATCGCGAAATCGTGGAGAAATCTGCGAAACGTACTGAGATACCAATAGTGCGAGCTTTAAATCCCCGCTCGCGTAAACGTTGAGTCACTCGCTCGGTGAGCCTCAGTAGTTCGCGCAAAATCGCCTCTTCATCGTCGAGATCTTCCCCAAAAGTCTCTGCCGCACTAATACTTTTCTCTGGCTCCCAGGGATACACCTCCCTTTCGTCCCTACCCCACGCAAGATCGTGAAGATGCTCCCCCGCGCTCTGGCCAAGTGCGCGCTCTAAGGTCGTTTTTGGCGTATGCGCTACATCCGCGATGGTGCGCATACCTAAGCGGCTTAATACTTCCTCGGTCTTCGGGCCTACCCCCCAGAGCGCCTTTACCGGAAGCGGATGTAAAAATGTAAGAACGTCATCGCCTGCTATTTGGAGTAGCCCATCAGGCTTGCAATGCTGTGAAGCAATCTTCGCCACAAACTTTGTAGTTGCAATTCCCACCGAACACGTGATCTGCTGCTCATCAGCTATCCGAGTTCGAATGCTCTCGGCAATATGAACAGGATCGCCAATGAGTCGGCGCACTCCCGCAACATCCAAGAAAGCTTCATCGAGTGAGAGCGGCTCCACGAGCGGTGTAAAGGATCGAAAGACCTCCATCACGCTTGCAGAGATATCTGCATACAGTTCATGATCAGGTTCGAGAAAGATTGCATGCGGTGCGAGTCTGCGCGCTCTTCCCACAGGCATAGCTGCATGAATACCCAATGCCCGCGCCTCGTACGTCGCAGAGAGCACCACGCTTCGTGGCCCGGCGCCAATAACTACTGGCTTACCACGCAGTTCAGGGCGAGCTATCAAGGACGCGGAAGCATAAAAAGCGTCCATATCGATATGCAAAATAGTTGCTTCGTCGCGCATCCGTCGTCCACCTCCTTGATAAAGTTCTATCACTTCTTAACCAACGCTACCTGGACTGGTATGCCAGAGCTTTCGCACACCCTCACCTGCTGGCTTGATATCAGCATAGGGAGATTGGCGATAGCCGGTGGGGTGGATCAGAGTGCGTTGTGCCGCCGGTTTCGCCGATGGGCGATCAGAAACATACTCACGCACCGCGTCAATGCCTTCCGCCAACCAGAGTTGGTAGAGCGCAGTGATTTCCCAACATCCAGTAGCACGTAATGAGATACCACGCTCGCCCGTGCGTCGCACAACACCTTGAGTCAACAAGAGCCAAGAGTGGAAGAGCGTGTAAGAGTAATTCTCTTGAACGTCATCAAAGAAAGTGGAGTCCGAGCAACCAGTGCCATCATCAAGAGTAAGGAAGACCACTCGTTTGCCGGAGCGTATCGGCGGGGTCTGTGACGCCACTTTTACTCCCGCCACAAAGACGAGTGCGCCTGATCTCTGTTTTACTAAATCTCCGGATGGCACAACACCTAGTTCACTAAGGAAACTTTGGTAGAAATCCAGCACGTGACAGGAGAGATCCATTCCAAGTATCTCTAGCTCATCACGCACTCGCTCAGCCAGAGTAATATCAGGCAGCCCGCTCATAACCACTTGTGGCGCGGGTAGATCTAACGCCATTTGATCCACATGGGAACCACCCCACTTTGATACATCTGAGACATAGAGGAAGAGATCTCGACGAGTAAGCGTGCGCTTGCGGCCAATCACTTGACTCGACTGCGAGGTGATTCCGTAAAGAGAGTCAAACGCTCCTATAGTGACTAGCTTTTCTACAGTTGGCTGTGAGACTCGAGTGCGCTTCATGAAATCACCAATGTCAAGAAAAGGTCGGCTCGCGACAATGGTCGCTGCTTCGTGTTCACTTATGCCGTGAATATCACTTAGCGACATACGGAGCGCGAGACGGCCATCAGACTCTTCCACTCGATAAGTAATATCTGAGTGATTTACTTCCACAGGGAGCAGTGCCACACCAAGCTGTCGAGCTTCATCGAGGATAAGTCGCTTGGGATACATGCCGGGATCATGAGTAAGCAAACCTGCAATGAATGGCGCTGGATAATGTTGTTTCAGCCATGCTGACTGATAAGTCGTTAACGCGAAAGCCGCAGCATGAGCTTTGCAAAAACCAAAGGAACCAAAAGCACAGAGCACTTCCCAGAGTTCATTGACCACCTCAGGGGAATAACCGCGCTCGTGTGCGCGCGCGATAAACCACTCACCAAATTCGATTAAACCATCACGGCGCCCCAGCGCTCGCCGATACTCATCTGCCTGCGCCAATGAAACGCCCGCGATAATGGAGATGATCCGAATAACCTGCTCGTGAAAGACCACTACGCCTTCGGTCTCGTAAAGCACCTCTGTGAGATCTGGATGAATCATTTTTGCTTCACTCCACCCATGCCTTGCTTTCAAAAACGGAGTGATCATGTCGCTCTTCACTGGACCTGGACGAAAGAGCGAGATATCGATCATCAGGTCGTTAAAGCTCGACGGTCCAAACTTGCCTACCAGCTCTCGTTGCCCAGGGCTTTCTACCTGAAAGATGCCGAGAGTCTTAGTGGACTTAATCAGATCGAAAGTCTCTTTGTCATCGAGTGCTAAGGAGTCGAGATCTACCTCTTCCTTCTGCTCACGTTTAATCTCTTCAATTGCATACGCCATCGCTGACTGCATCCGCACGCCAAGGATGTCTAACTTGAGCAGACCCATAGCTTCAACATCATCTTTATCGAAAGCCACCATGGGGTATCCCTGAGCGCTGAGTTCTGTAGGGGCGCGGTCAAGAAGCGATGCATCGGAAAGAACCACTGCGCATGGATGCAGCGCGAGATGGCGCGGAAGACCATCTAATTTCTCAGCAAGAGAGAGCCACATCCCTAACTTCTTCTCGCCAATTGAGTTCTGCAACGACCCATCTCTGAGTTCAGGTAACTCTGCTAAAGCATTCTTAATACTTTTTGCTCTAATGTGCGGAAAAGACTTTGCCACCATGCCGATATCTGCGGGAGGTACTCCTAACGCAGCTCCTACATCGCGAATCGCATGGCGCGCTCGATATGTCTCTACCATCGACACCGCCGCAGTACGAGCTGGCCCCGCCGGCCAACTCCCAGTAGGGGCATAGCGAGCAAAAACTGCATCATAGATTTCAAGACGTCTGGCGGATTCCACATCGATATCGATATCTGGAAGATCTCTCCGGAGCGGAGAGCAGAAGCGCTCCATTAACAAACCGTGATCGATGGGATCAACGCCCGAAATGCCGAGGAGATAGCAGACCAGACTGCCGGCTCCGCTTCCTCGCGCAGCTACTCGTATGCCTCGCTCTCGTGCCATCGTGGCAATATCTGCCACCGTCAAGAAGTACGACTCATATCCCAAACTCTTTATGACTGAAAGTTCTTCTTGCAACCTATACGAACCACGAATACGTAATGCTTCACTTTGATACCGCCACGAAAGACCCGCTTCGCACCTCTGAGTAAGAATCTCAATTAATTCTCCATGTGAAAAACCACCCACCACCTCTGGTTCCGGAAGGTAAATGCCGCCGAGATAACTACCTGGGTTCAGTATGTGGGTCTCCCCGCAAGCGATAGTGTCATGCAATAAGTCACGGCCACTTTCTCCTGCAGCGCGCGCAATTTCATGAGCAATCCGACGCATCTCTGCTGGGCTCTTTAAATACGCCTCGCCATTACTGCGTTCCACATGCCGATAATGCAGTGGCACTAGTTTGCGGGCCGCATCGAGTACGTCAGCCACCGGGGCATCTTCCTTGTTGAGCATGCGTACTTGATTTGTGAGAACTGCCTTTATCTGATGCTCACGAGCGAACTTAAGCAGTCGAGCCGCGCCCTCTACTGACCGGATGCCTTCGCGGTGAAAGTGCGAGACACATTCAATAAAAATGCGCTCTCCCGCGATCTCGCGCCACTCTCTTAAATACTCCACAGCAAGATCGGGTCGGCGCCTACTCAACGCATGCGCAACATTAGAATCTGCGCCGAGCAGAATAGAAAAATTTGACCCTTCTTGCAAAATATTTCGAGTAAGAATCGGCACACCTCGATCTTGTTGACTATGAATAGTTGAAATGAGTCGGGCAAGCCCCTTCCAAGAGTCTCTGGCCAGCAAAGTGACACGCGGGAGTGCGCTCTCTACCCGCACACCACCATGAGCGGGACTCTTTCTCCGTTCCCGCACTCCACCTGCGCTATATGCAAGATTGCTACCAACGATCGGTGAAATACCTTCGCGAGCGCATGCCTGCAAAAAGCGCACCCCTCCGGCAAAACCATCACGATCGGTAAGCGCTAGTGCGCTCATGCGAAACTCACCCGCACGTTCCACTAATTGATGTGGCATCGCAGTGCCATATTGAAATGAGTAACCACTCACCACATTGAGGTGGATAAAACTCTCTTCTTTAACCATGATGAGTAATCCGCCAGAGACCCGAACTCTCATCTCGTTCCAAGTCATAGACCGCGAGCGCACCTTCGGGCGCAGCTTCTACACGCCATGACGTGCGGGCACCATCGTTGATCCCGCTCTCACTAGTTGTTGAATTCTCAGGTGAATTCTCAGTTGAAGCCCGCTGCCACCAGCCACCTGATTCACACCATCGAGAGAGCACCGAGTACACCCGGTATGAGCGCCCGCGCCAGGTGAAGAAGAGGGGTTCGCCCGCAGGAGCAACCACATCGAGCAGAAACCCGCGCTCCGCTCCCCGCTCGGCTGACATGAGACCCTCCTCGCTCTAGTGAGCGACGAGGAGCGCGCCTTGAGGCTTTCCTCCTCAAGGCGCGCAGGTACTCAGATCCCGCTCATATATGAGACCGATAGGAAGACCCGCGTATATGTGGGTGGAAAGCCTGCTATCGAACATTTGTTCGAAAGAGTACCTCGGGGAGCGACCCCACGCAAGGAGGCGCGAACTAGCGGTCAGCGGCTAGGGATTCCAACCTGGGACGCAGTATCGCGGTGAGCGCAGGCCCGGCAGCAAAGGTGAAGATGGCGCTCTCAGGGCCACCGTAAAGATCAGAAACAATCGCCCCGGCTTCTCGAGCGATAAGAGCGCCCGCCGTGTGATCCCAGGGAGCAAGGCCACGCTCAAAAAAAGCATCAACGCCACCGCTAGCTACATGGCAGAGATCAAGTGCGGCCGCACCCATTCTTCTAATATCGCGCACCTCACCCGCGAGAGCAGCAAGTACTTCACCTTGACGCACGCGCCTGTCTGACTCATATCCAAACCCTGTTGCTAGTAGAGATTGCGAAAGTGCGACCGGGTCATTGCATTTTATGGGTGCGCCATTAAGGCGTGCGCCGGCGCCGCGAATGGCGGAGTAGAGCCTCGTCGTAGTCGGCGAATAAACCACCCCCACGACAGTGCCCCATTCACCAGAATCATCTTCTGCCTGCACGCCGATACTCACACACCACCCAGGCAAGTTATAAAGATAGTTTGTGGTGCCATCGAGCGGATCCACAATCCACCGCACACCACTTGTGCTTTCACGTTCAGCACCTTCTTCGCCAAGAAAGCCATCATCTGGACGTGCGTGAAGAATAGATTCAAGAATGAACTTCTCAGAACGCTTATCCATGATCGTGACCGTGTCGGTCGGCGACGTCTTAGTACTTACTCCTAAATCTTGCGGGCGATCCATCAGGAGTACGCCGGCTTCTTGGGCGATCTGAAGCGCGAGTGCGGATAATTCTCCAAGGGCAGTAGTTGAAATATCCGCTGCAGGCATAGCGATACTCTATCTCGCGCTAGCCTTGGTGAATGCGAGCCAAGTTACTTAAGCCCTATCAGGAGATTTTCTCCTACCCCGGCTCGCTCGCATTTTCTTTAGCCGGGCTCATTACCCGCATGCCAATGTCGATGACTGGTCTGGCCATCATCTTGTTGATCTACGCAAAGACTGGCTCATACGGAACGGCTGGCGCAGTAGTGGCGGCCTACTCAATTGCGCAATCATTTGTAGGACCACGATGGGCGCGAATGGCTGATCGCATCGGACAGAGCAACACCATCAGGAAGGCGCTACCTTTCCACATCGCTGGCCTACTACTGATCGTTATTTTGGTCTCAGTGAAGACACCTTCGGGGTTTTGGTATTTCTCCGCTCTCCTCGCCGCAACTTTCTCAGTGCAAACAGGTTCGCTCATTCGTCGACGTTGGCATTACATCATGATCGGGAAAGCCACTGACGAGAAATCTCTCGCCCGCGGCAAGGGGCTATTGAATTCAGCGTGGTCGCTTGAGGCCCTTGTTGATGAAGTGGTTTTCATCGTAGGACCCATCGTGGCCACCGTACTCTGCACTCAAGTGGCGCCTACTGCCGGACTACTAGCCGGAATTTCATTTGTCACCATCGGAAGCATCTTTCTACTCGCTCAAGGAGAGAGCGCTCCTCCCACGATGGCAGAGCTTGGCGAAAAACATGCGGGTGGCGTGTGGAAGATGCCCGCTTGTCTCAATGTCACATCCGTGAACTTCTTTCTTGGCGCTTACTTTGGCGCTGTTGAATTGGCGGTAGTGGCCATCTGCACAGAAGCTGGAGCAAAGCCGCTCTCCGGAGTCTTACTTGCCGTATGGGCTTTCGGTAGTGGAGTGGCAGCAATTGCTAATGGCATCTTCGCCGCACGCTTTCATCCTGCCCCTCGATTCTTAATAGCGCTGCTTTCCCTGACATTGCTCTCAATCGGACCGCTTCTCACGCACTCGCTTTTCACCTTAGGTGTCGCGCTCTTCTTCTCCGGATTTGCGATCTCGCCTGTTCTCATCGCTGGCATCTCTGTGGTGGAAAAGCTCGTCCCTGAAACCCAAATGACCGAGGCAATTGCGATTGTGACCATGGGCTTTCCGATCGGTAGCTCTGCCGGAGTCTTCATCAGCGGACAATTCCTCGATCGCCATACAGCCCATTCGGGGCTCTGGCTTCCACTAGGTTTCTTAGCTACCGCCGTCCTGATTTCACTCCTGCGCTTCGCCTCCTGGCGCACGATCCTGCAGGCATCTCGACTCTAACTGACCCCCAAATGCCGGGCGTCAAGCTCTAGCTATCGCTAGAGTATGGGCGTGACCAACCCATCCCAGCCGCTGCGCGTCGTCGGTCGTAATCAAGAAGGCACTCTGCTCTTCGTTGTTGACCGTTCCGGCAATCGCTTTGAATTGCCCATCGACACTACTTTGCGATCCGCTCTAGGAAATAGTGTGAGTACGCCAAGTAGTGCGGCTCCGGACACCACCCCAGCTTCCAAGCCAGCCGCCCACCTGCGACTTGCTACCTTGACCGAACTCCCCACTCCACGCGAAATACAAACCCTCGTACGTGGCGGCGCCTCTATCGCAGAAATTGCAGAGCGTTCTGGTCTCTCAGAAGAGAAAATCGATCGCTATGCCGGCCCAATACTGCGCGAGCGTTTTCATATTGCGCAGCAAGCCCTTGGAACTGTGATTCGCCGAGGATCAAGTGAAGGCGCCGAACTCGGCAGTGTCGTAGCTACCCGACTCACCACTCGGGGCGTCGCCAAAGATGACATGGAGTGGGATTCCTGGAGGCGCGACGACGGGAAGTGGACCATCGTGCTTACCTATCCTTCCAATGACGGCGTGCAACACGCACACTGGGTCCTCGATAACGTCCGCCGCACACTTACTTCAGAAGATGAGAGTGCCCGTTGGCTCACCGGCGACGAGCGCTCATCGGCGGAGAAAATTGCGACTCGCCTTGAAGAGATTGCACCCCAGCTTCCCGTCGCAAAAGAACCGCTTCCTGAGCGCGCAGTGATTGAAATTGCTCGTCTCACTGCTGTGCGTGATGCAGAACCAGCGATGGAGGAACTTGAGCTCGAAAAAGAGGTACGACCAGAGCCTCGCAAAGAGAGCGGTCGTGGGCGCACACACGTTCCTGCGTGGGATGAAATCATGTTCGGCACTAAGAAAGATGCCGATCCTTTCGAATAAATACGTCTCGCTATTTATTGACGTAGTTTAAGTAACGTAGTTTAAGAAAGTGTTACAGAAATCAGTGGCACATAGACTTCTTCATCAGTAAGCGCTCCATGATGTCCCACCATCGCTCCTTCGAAGCGCACTCGACTTTCGTCAATAAGGATCCCGTGGTCTCGTGGAATAGCGATGACATCCCCGAGCCGCCGCAAGGATCTTTCGTTCACTTCGCTGCCAAAGAGGCCCGCACCCACTGCCTCATCCTTGGTGAAGACATCTGCTCTACTTCCGAGAATTGCTCGCCATCTGAGAGCTACGTCCGAGGCGCTGCCCTCTCGCACATAGATATGTCTGGCACGGGGCTCTCCCCCGATCAAAGTCAGATCAAGGGCGAGTTCATTATCGATGACAATCTTCTCTCCCACATTCGTCATGCCATGATCGGCGGTCACCCAGAGTCGAGCGCCCTTGGGTAGCGCCTTGCAGAGGTGGCCCACTAGACGATCGATCGAGACCAGGGCATCTCGCCATTGTTGCGATCCAACACCATGAGCATGTCCAGCAGCATCGAGATCATTGAGGTACACGTAAGAAAAACTTCGAGAGCGTGCTAGCGACTTAGCACTTTCGCGCACCAACTCTTCGTGAGTGTCTGCCGCAAGATATGTACCTCCACGCAAACTCGCTTCAGTGAAGCCACTCCCCGCATAACGCTTTGAAGCAACATGATGAACCGATATCCCTGCAGCTACCGCTCTCTCAAAGAGCGTCGATTCAGGTTGCCAGAAGAGTGGATCGACTCTGTCATCCCACTTCAATGGATTAAGCAAACGTCCAGGATCACCGCTATCTGGCACTCGTACGGTATACCCGAGCATCGCGTGCAACCCAGGCAACAACCCAGTACCAATTGATGTAAGGCTGGTCACCGTGGTCGAAGGAAATCCAACTCGCAGTTCTGCAGGCTCTTGCACTAATTGCGAAAGGTGCGGAGTCTCCTCAGGATAATCACGAAGTTGCCTTGAGCCCAATCCATCAATCAGCAGAAAACACTCGCGCCCACCGAGAGAACTCTCGACCTCGAGTGGGTTGGTACTTTCAAGCCCAAGAGAGGCAAAGATGCTGGGCGTGAGGTCAGCGAGTGAACCACTCACAATTATTGCGTCACCTGAATGGACCGAGCAAAAGCAAGCAATGCACGAACGCTCTCTTCGCCTTCAGCAAGTCGAGATGCACGCAATTGGATGTCTTCAGCCGTGATCACTCCAGAATATCCGTGGTCTCCGTCGCAATCTACATTTCCGCAATCATTGCTCTCCAGCTCTATGCGAGAAATTCCACCCCAACCAATTCCGACTAACACCTCTGAAAGTTTTCCACTGGGATCCGCTGATCGGGTGATCATCAGTGAACGGATCTGGTTACGTGCAACACTTTCACTTGTCGCAGTAACAACTGTTTTGCCATCAACTTCTTCGTCATCTACATGAACTACGATCAAATTCGCATGTGTAACGATTGCGACCGTGACATGACGACGCACCTCATGGGAATCAAAGGTGGTCTCCTGTGCCACAAAGTGCGTGAGTGGCGTATCTGAACCAAGTGCGTCAGAGACGGCTTCCGCCACCAAAGTCGGGTGGTAGCCGGTGGCGTTGATGGCCTCTTCAATTTCGCGAGCTGAGATCATTCGGTCATCCTGCCACGCTCTTGGTCCGGAGTCAGGATTGAGTGGAGCCTGAATGCCAAGAAAGACGCAAAGAGAGAGCCCACGACCACGACAACTACCCAGGAAAAGCCCTGCCCTGTGCCGATAAGGAGACCGGCCACTCCAGGGCCAAGAATTAAGGCGCTCTGCCAGGCACCAGAGAAGAGTGCGTTATATCTTCCGCGCATTTCATCGGGTGCCAAATCATTGACTAATGCCGGCGCTACCGGTGACCAGATCATCTCCCCCACGGCAAATATCAGTTGAGCGAAAATGAGCACAAGGACCGTGGGCCACCATTTAGCGCTTCCAACAACAACCCAAGAGAGTGCCCAGAGTGAAGTCGCCAGCATTAGTGCTCGCGAACGGCGCCAATTGCGTACCCACTTCACGAACCGCATCTGCATCAAGGCAATGACGAACGTATTTGCCGCGTATGCCCAAGCCAAGCTTCCCGGAGAGAGCTCTGCAACATATATCGAATAACTGGAGAAACCCGCTTCTAACTGACTATATCCAAAGAGAATGGCAATGAAGGCTACGATCCAGATGCGTAGCAGTCGTTTATCCTGCAATACCTGCCGCCAGCTTCCTTCCGCGCTCTTTTGCCGCTCTACTTCCGTTCGCTCTGGTGTTTTGAGATTAAAAATCAGTAGGAGGTAAATCAGGAAACTAATACCGTCAGCGATGTAGAGAATATGAAAAGCGCGTTCAGTTGGCGCGGAAATAATGAGCGCAGCCCCTACCCCACCAATTCCAAATCCGAGATTAAGAAATGCAAACTGCAAACCAAATGATCGTTCTCGGTCAGGCGAAAGTTGGGCCAGCAAAGATCCTTGAGCTGGCCAAAGAGTGCCTTGAGATATTGCACAAATTGTGACCACTCCGAGAACTTGCCATGAAGTCTGTGCAAAACCCAACAGGGAAAATCCAAGCGCTCCAAGAACTAGCGAGATTCGAAGCATCACAACGGCGCCAAATTTATCGACCGCTGTGCCAACTAAAGGTGAGAAGAGAATCTGAGAAACGCCCATCCACGAAAGCAGGAGCCCAGCATGGGAGATAGAGAAACCGCGCACGGAGTGGAGGTAGACGACGAAGAACGGGAGCACCAACCCGTTACCAATGGCTGAAAGGGCAATAGCGCCGATTAACCGGCGGAAGGGAGTGATAGTTAGCAACTTATTCCCTCCATCCCATTGCCATCTTGTGTAACTTCCTGCAACGCCCGGCTAGAGTACCAGCGTGAATTCATTCAATTTCTCCAACGAAGTAAAGCAAGCTCGCAAGAATGGATCTCCCGTTGTTGCCCTCGAATCAACCATCATCAGCCATGGCCTTCCCCGCCCCAAAAATCTCGAGATTGCGAAAGAAATAGAGAATACCGTCCGCGGCATTGGTGCAGTTCCGGCTACGATCGCGATGCTCAACGGCGTAGTCCATGTGGGTCTCGAAGAGGCCGAACTACTCGAGATTGCCACCAGTGATGCTGTAACAAAAGCATCAGTGAGAGACTTAGCAATACTTGCACAACAGAAGCGTCATGCGGCCACCACCGTAGCCGCCACATCTCACATCGCTCAGGAAGCCGGAATTTCAATCTTTGCTACTGGTGGCCTTGGTGGAGTGCATCGCGGTGCACGAGATACGTGGGACGAGTCGGCAGACCTTTACACCCTTGCCCGCACAGACATCACCGTGGTGTGCGCTGGAGTGAAATCTATCCTCGATGTGGCTGCCACATTAGAACGAATTGAGTCTTTAAGTATCGGGTTGGTGGGGTACCGAACTCTCAAGTTCCCCGGGTTCTATCTTCGCGAAAGCGGATTCAACCTTGAGTATCAAGCAGCGAGCCCAAAGGACCTGGCAGAAATAATCCGCGCGCGCAAGAAACTAGGCACAGAAAACGCCGCGCTCTTAGTTGCTAACCCCATCGAACGCGAAGTGCCTCGCGATATCCACGATCGAGTTCTGGCTTCCGGACTTGCGCTAGCAACAGAGCAAGGGATTTCCGGCAAGTACGTCACACCATTTTTGCTTGATTACTTCCATCACAATTCAGATGGTGAGTCTCTTCGGGCAAATATTGAGATCATTTTGTCGAATGCTGCTCTTGCTGCAGAAATAGCAGTAGCACTCCTAAAGCTTGAGGATTAGCTTATGACCATCTATCTCTTTGGGGAGATGATGCTCGACGTTGTCGCAGTGACCGATGAGGATCATGTCGCTTTTGGCAGTGACACGCTGTCGAAGAACGAATTCCATGGCGGAGGAAGCGCAGCCAACACCGCGTCATGGCTCGGTGAGCTCCGCGCCACCCCGGTCTTCATCGGCACCTGTGGCAGAGATCCTGAAGGTGACCGCCTTATCGCCGAACTTGAAAATGGCGGCGTGCGCACCATCATCGGCCGCAGCGAAATCGAAACTGGCTCCGTGGTTTCCATCGTTTCGCGCGGAGGCCAACGGAGTATGTTTCCCTATAAAGGTGCCAACGTAGATATCAAAGCTGACCTACTTCCCGCCCTCTCCGCCAACGACATTCTCTACATAGCCTCCTATTCACTCTTCGCTGAAGGAAGTCGCATCGAGACGCTCAAAGCGCTCTCGGTTGCAAGGTCTGCTGGTGCTACAACCGCAATCGATGCAGCCTCAAGCGCCCTCATCCGTAAATATGGAATCCCAGAATTTCTCAGTTGGATCAAAGGTTGCGACATTCTCTTCCTAAACCGAGATGAAGCGGAGGCCATCACCGAGAGCAGCGACTTGCACTCTGCTGCGACACAACTATCGCAATACGCGAATTATGTGGTCATCAAGGATGGCGCCCAAGGATCCTTCGCTCTTCATGAGGGTCGCGTCCATCACCAACAGGCACTCCCAGCGAATGTGATCGACACCACGGGAGCCGGCGATGCCTATGCCGGTGGATTCTTAGCCCATTGGTCGCTTACCCCCGACCTTGAAGGCTGTCTACGAACCGGTGCCGAGGTCGCCTCCCGAGCCATTTCTCAAGTAGGCGCGCGCCCTCCACGAAGTTGAGCTCGCTCTTGGTGAGAATGGGGCCATGAAAAACGAAATCGGCCATGTTGTTGATATTGATGTAGCGGCCGAGATGCAGGGCTCCTTCCTGGAGTACGCATACTCCGTCATTTACTCCCGCGCCCTCCCCGATGCCCGCGACGGGCTCAAACCGGTGCAACGAAGAATTCTCTATCAGATGGCCGAGATGGGGTTGCGCCCCGAGAAAGGTCACGTAAAAAGCGCTCGAGTCGTCGGCGAAGTCATGGGAAAGCTCCACCCACATGGGGATGGCGCTATCTACGACGCCATGGTCCGCATGGCACAAGACTTCTCTATGAGAATGACCTTGATCGATGGGCACGGAAACTTTGGCTCATTGGACTCCGGCCCTGCAGCCATGCGTTACTCGGAGGCTCGTCTCGCGGCATCTGCGATGGCCATCGTCTCAGAGTGCGATGAGGACACCGTAGATTTTGGCTCGAACTATGACGGCCAACTGAAAGAGCCCATCGTCTTGCCAGCGGCTTTTCCCAATCTCTTAGTTAATGGCGCTACCGGTATTGCCGTGGGTATGGCAACGAACATGGCACCACATAATCTTGGTGAGGTAGTGGCCGCTACGCGCCATCTCATCGCCCATCCAAAATCTACAGTCGATGAACTTATGGAGTTCATGCCAGGGCCCGACTTTCCGTGCGGGGGAAAGATCATCGGATTAGATGGGATCCGCGAAGCTTATGAAACGGGGCGCGGCTCATTTCGTACGCGCGCAACCGCCCGTATTGAGAATGTCACTCCTAAGCGGCGCGGCATTGTCGTCACCGAACTTCCTTACCTTGTCGGACCCGAGAAGATTGTGGAAAAAATCGCGGACCTCGTTAAGTCAAAGAAGATACTCGGCATCTCAGATGTGACAGACCTGACCGATGGTCAAAATGGCACACAAGTCGTCATTGAAATAAAGAATGGTTTCAATGCCGAGGCCGTCCTTGAAGAGCTCTACCGCCTTACGCCAATGGAAGAGTCTTTTGCAATTAATGCAGTAGCACTTGTCAACGGTAAACCGCAGACTCTGGGTATCAAGCAACTTCTCGAGGTCTATATCGAGCACCGACTCGAAGTCATTCGCCGCCGAAGCACTTACCGCCGCAACAGAGCCGCTGATCGTCTTCACCTTGTAGAAGGATTATTGGTCGCGATTCTTGACATCGACGAAGTCATTCAAGTAATTCGTGCTAGCGACGACACCGCAGCAGCGCGCGCACGATTAATGACCGTCTTCGAGCTCTCTGAGATTCAAACTAACTACATCTTGGAAATGCCACTCCGCCGCCTCACGAAATTCTCGCGCATCGAACTTGAAGCAGAGCAAAAAGAGCTCTCAAAAACAATTGCTTCACTCCAAGAACTCCTCGACGATGAAAAAAAGCTTCGAAAGGCCGTCTCGGGAGAACTTGAGGAAGCCGCCAAGACCTTTGCTACCCCACGGCGCACCATTCTCCTTGAATCTCAAGGCGTGCGGCCTGCAGCTATGCAGATGGAGGTGAGTGATGATCCTTGCCGCATTGTGCTCTCCTCGACTGGGCTCATTGCGCGCACTCCTGATGCCGAACCGCTCTCAGATCGAATTTGGGGCGCCCAACGCTCGCGCCATGACCTGATCATCGATGAGATCGAGACGACAGCTCTGGGCGAATACGGATTAATCACGTCACATGGGCGACTCCATCGATTGAAATCTATCGACCTGCCTACAATTCCATCCCGCTCCACTTCACTCGCTGGTGGTGCTCCTCTTGCCGAGATTATTCGCCTCGAAAAGGGCGAACGCGTGTTGGCCTTAACAACGCTCTCAGAAGAAGGCGAAGGAATTGCACTGGCTACCGCCCAAGGCGTCATCAAGCGCGTGCAACCAGAACTTCTCACCAATAAAGACGCCTGGGAGATTATCTCGCTCAAAGACGGGGATGAAGTTGTGGGTGCTCGCCAACTTGTCACCGGCAAAGAAGAGTTCTTCTTCGTGACAACGGGTGCTCAACTCTTACACTTCCCGGCCTCTCTTGTCCGCCCACAAGGAAGAAATGCCGGAGGTATGGCAGGTATTGCACTGAGCGAAAACGACAAGGTCTGCTACTTCGAAGCGCTCACTCCAGGTAAGAACACCATCGTGGCTACCATCGCGTCATCATCTGTGGCGCTTCCTGGAACTTCTGGTTCGCTCAAACTCTCTGCCCTCTCAGAGTTCCCAGGGAAAGGCCGCGCTACTGGCGGCGTGCGTTGCCAGAAATTCCTCAAGGGCGAAGATGAGATTGCAATTGCTTGGGTAGGTAACACACCGATGCGCGCTGGCGCAGCCAATGGCGCACCGATCGAGTGCGATCTTCCATTGTCAAAGCGCGATGCGAGTGGGGTAGCACTCCCCGGCCCTATCGCCGGCTTTGCAGGACCGCGATAGCCAACTCTGTGATCCCAGCTCCGCCATGTTCGGCTACCGATGAATCGCTTTCCGCGACGGCTCCCACGACCGCCTGTTGGGTAGCCATTGAGCAACCTGGCCCTTGGCAATCGAGAGCGCTCGAATCGGGCGGGTCACGGTTACCCGATGAGGTAGCTCGAGTACTCTGCGGGTGGTCAGAGGATCTGGATATTAAAGTTTTGCTGATTCGTTCGCGCCATCGTCACGTTATTCACCGCGCGGGCCAGACTCGGCGTGTATATATCGCCCCACTGCTTTCACGGCCTGGCACTCTCTTCCGACTCGATGTGGAAGATGTGCAGGAGGTCATCAAATTCGATCCACTCACATTGATTGCTGGCGATTTCAATGCGCCAATTCATCCAGCGCGGGTGGATCTGGTCTGCACCAATGGCAGGCGTGATATCTGTTGCGCACAACTTGGCAGACCACTACTTGAGCAATTAGAAGCCGCTGGCCAAGAAGTATGGGAGACAACGCATATCGGTGGTCATCGCTTCGGGCCTGTGCATCTCACCCTGCCCGACGGACGAATATGGGGACGTAATGGAGAGCTAAGAGGCTCCACTCATCTTTCCCGAATCGAGCAGGCTCTGGAGTCTTACTATTTTAAATTAGGCACCGACTTGCAGGGCGCTCAATATGAACAAGTGCAGATTTCAGACAACAGTTGGCAAGTACGTGCCTGGCTCAATGGGAAGGATTATTCCAAAGTCATAGAACGAAGCGAAAGAGGACTTTCAATGGAATCTTGCAATAAAGAGGCAGTAACCGGTCATATTTTTAAGGTTAAAAACTTCTAAGCGTCGATACGCTCACGATCAATCTCCGCAGCACTTTCGATGATGAACTCTTTGCGTGGAGCAACATCGTTACCCATGAGCAATTCAAATACTTTCTCAGCAGCTTCTACATCGTTGCCTGTGATGCGACGCAGAGTTCGATGGCTCGAATCCATGGTGGTTTCGCGAAGCTGGTCTGAATCCATCTCTCCCAAGCCCTTGTACCGCTGAATCGGCTCTTTCCACCGTTTATTCTTTTTATCGAGATCAGCGAGAGTCTTTCGCATTTCGGCATCGGAGTACGTATAGATGTACTCACCTTTCTTGCCACCCATCAC
>CAFBQA010000014.1_pt1 | contig 21375 bp, 22 predicted proteins | sample 7269861 | NCBI WGS metagenome assembly CAFBQA01 (sample SAMEA6814165, study PRJEB35770) | uncultured Actinomycetes bacterium | biome: Freshwater; feature: Freshwater reservoir; material: water | place: Czech Republic | collected 2017-06-27 | depth 30m m
CAAGTGAGAACTCGAGGCTTTGCCACCATCGTTGATGAATTAGAGGAAGGCCTCACAGCTATCGCGCTGCCACTCTTTGATGGCGCCCATCGAGTAATAGCCGCTATTTCGGTCTCTGGTCCAACCTCAAGACTGAGTGGCGGTACGGTTAATGAAATCGTGGAAATGATGATCAAAGCAATCGGACAACCAGGAGAGGCAGGCGCGGCATGAGCGCAGAAGAAATCATCAAGGGGCTCTACGACGAGACCCTGGTCGGAAATGCGCCTGCCGTACTGGAGTTGACGAAGCTTGGGCTTGCCGAAGGCATGGGCCCTGAAACTATTCTCTATGAAGCACTTATCCCCGCCCTCGAAGAGGTAGGTGCGCGCTTTGAACGCGGCGACTTCTTTGTGCCTGAAATGTTAATCGCCGGCAAGGCGATGTCGGGGGCACTCGACATCCTGCGTCCCTTGCTCGCAGAAACGGGCGCCGAAACCATCGGCACTTTTGTGATGGGAACAGTTAAGGGCGATGTTCACGACATCGGAAAGAATTTAGTAAATATCATGCTTGAAGGCGCCGGTTTCGAAGTCATCGATCTTGGAGTACAGACGTCACCAGAGAAATTCATCGCAGCGGTCGAAGAACATAAGCCAGACATCGTGGGTTTTTCAGCATTTCTCACTACTACGATGCCGATGTTCAAAGTCAATATGCACGAACTCACTAAGGCTGGACTGCGCGACAAGGTGATCGTGATGGTCGGCGGCGCACCGGTTACCCAGGAGTATGCGGATGCGGTCGGTGCAGATGGATACGCCGCCGATGCTTCAACGGCAGTTCGCAAAGCCAAGGAGTTAATCGCCCAGAAGCGCGCCGCGCAAAATGCCTAAATTACTTCCCATCGTTGAGTTTCTCGAACATGGGATCAAGAAACCAATTTGGGATTGCAAAATGTGCGGGCAATGCGTGCTGCACTCCACGGGCATGACATGCCCGATGACATGTCCAAAAACTTTGCGTAACGGCCCATGTGGTGGCGTCCGGGAGGATGGTCATTGCGAAGTAAAACCTGAGATGCCCTGCATTTGGGTGAAAGCATACGAACGCAAAGAATCCCTCCCCCTTCCACAATCCTGGCGCAACCACTACAACGATCTGCGCCCGCCGGTTGATAACCAACTAAAAGGCACCTCCTCTTGGCTCAATCTCATTACAAAGCGCGATCAACAGACTCCCGCAGGGTGGTGCGCGGAAATACCCACCGACGAAAGTGTGCCAACTCAATAGTGAGCGACTTTCCTTCGCACCTGGCCGAACGCTTCTCCACAAGTGAGCGCGTTTTTACGGTGGAGTTTCCGAGCATTGATGGGGGAAATCTCTCCGCCATAAAGAGTCGAGTAGATCATCTACTCCCCTGGTTTGATGCAGCTAACGCCACCGACAGTCCCGCGGCGCATGCACATGCTTCAAATGTGGCGATCGCAATTGCTCTCCAAAATTTTGGTCTCGAACCTATTCTGCAAGTCGTCTGCCGCGACAAGAATCGCATTGCTATCCAGTCAGACATCATGGGCGCCGCGCTTCACGGCGTGCGCAATATTGAATTACTCACCGGAGACGATGTTACGGCTGGCGATGAACCTGAGGCACGACGCGTTTTCGACGTCGATAGCGCTCAAGCAATCAAGATTGCCGCGACCTTGAAGGGTGGCAGCTACCTCTCCGGTCGGAAGTTCTCAGATGCCCCCGACCTCTTCATAGGTGCCGTGGAGAATGCGGCAGCACCTCCTCTCGAATATCGAGCAGAGAGAGTCACAAAGAAGGTCAATGCTGGAGCGAAATTCTTTCAATTGCAGATCTGCTTCCATGGCGATCGACTCGAAAATTTCACTCAAGCCGTGAACGCCAGCCATCCCACCCTGCCCCTTCTCCCCACGATCGTGCTAGTGAAGGGCGCAAGACCTCTCAAGTTCATGAACGAGAAGGTGGCTGGAATCGATATTCCTACCGAAGTGATCGCTCAAGTGGAGCAGGCCAGCGACCCCAAAGAGGCCGCCTACCAACTGGCTCGCGCCCAAGCCGAGCATGCTCTCTCCCTCCCAGGCGTGCGAGGCCTGCATTTCACTGACTTTTGCCATGACGATTCACTTGTACGCTTAATGCGAGATCTAGGTGTGACCCCTCGCCCCACCGGAAGCCACTAGATTTCACGATAAGAATCACTCCAAGAAGCAGCTCGCACGCGGTGCTCGACTAACGAAGGAACTCCATGCATACCGTTCTCTCCTCACCTGGCAAGACCGTCACCATGGGTCATGATCAACCTTTTGTGATCATTGGAGAGCGCATTAACCCCACCGGGCGGAAAATCTTCCAAGAGAAGCTTCGCGCTGGAGATCTCTCCACCATCAATATCGATGTGGAGGCACAAGTTGCCGGCGGTGCCGATGTGCTCGACGTGAATATGGGTGTTCCCCTCACAGACGAACCCGCTCTCCTGGCTGCAGCAATCAAACTCGTGCAATCAATCACCGACTTGCCGATATGTATTGACTCTTCAGTGCATGAAGCACTCGAGGCAGGTTTAGCGGTCTACCAAGGAAAAGCGCTCGTCAATAGTGTTACCGGCGAAGATGACCGAATGGAGATCATTCTTCCGCTCGTGAAAAAATATGGCGCCGCCATCATCGCGCTTCCCAATGATGAGACTGGAATACCTGCAACCGCCAAAGAGCGTCTCGACATCACTGAAAAGATTGTCCGCGCCATCGAGTCCTACAAGATTCCTTTAGAAGATCTTGTCATAGATCCACTTGCCATGACGGTCGGTGCAGACCCCGAAGCCGTGAAGATCACTCTTGAAACCATCCACCTCATCAAAGAAAAGTTTGGTCTCAATATGACGCTCGGCGCATCGAACGTCTCTTTTGGTCTGCCCAGCCGGCACGCCTTGAACGCCGCTTTCATACCCATCGCGATGTCGCATGGACTCACGAGCGCGGTAATGGATTCTCGGACTCCGGAAATTGTAAGTGCGGTACGTGCCGCAGATCTCCTTCTGGGGACCGACGCTTGGGGTGGCAATTGGATCAGTCGCTTCCGTGCACAACAAGCCGCACTTCCAAAAGCTTAACTTGATCGCATCGAGAGGCAGACATGAGTAGCGACGGAAGGATCAAACTTACCTTCCTCGAGTTAGGTAAAGCTGACGCGCCTCCCCGCCAAGTTTCCGTACCAAGCGGAGTATCGCTCTTTGAAGCAGCATCGTGGAATGGCATCGCCATTGACTCCACCTGCGGCGGTCACGGAACGTGCAAGAAATGCAAAGTAAAGATCGAAAATCCGGCAATTCCTACTAGCCTCGATAGTCGAGCTTTTAATGCCGAAGAGTTGCGCGAAGGATGGCGACTCGCCTGCGTCCAAAAAGCAGTAGTCGACACTGCCGTAGATGTTCCGCCTCTGACCACGAGACCCAAAGCCGCAACCGTGGGAGTCGGGCGGCAAGTTATCCTGCGACCAGCGGTCCAAAAACGCTATATCGAATTAGTTGAGCCCACCCTTCACGACCAACGCACCGATATCGAGCGAGTGCGCGATGAGATTTCTGATATCGAACCGCGGGCAGGGCTTGAAGTGCTTAGATTACTTCCCACAGTGTTGCGAAAGTCCAACTTTAAGGTAACAGCTGTCCTCATTGATGACGAAATTATTGACATTGAGCCCGGCGACACCACGACTACTCGTTATGCAATCGCATACGACCTCGGAACAACAACAGTTGTAGCCACACTGCTAGATCTCTCCACCGGAACTCCAGTGGCAGTCGCTTCCATGCTTAACAAGCAACAACCATTTGGTGCCGATGTCATCAGTCGAATCAGCGCCACCATGATGGACCCAGAGGCCCTCGGTCGCCTGCGCCTGCTTGCACAGGAAACACTTGCAGAGCTCACGCGTGAAGTATGTGAGAGCATCGATCCGCTTAACGTATATGAAGTCGCACTCGCGGGAAATGCCACCATGACTCAATTACTGCTCGGAATTGATCCCGAACCATTAGGCGTTGCGCCATTCATCATGGCAAGTGCCATCTTCCCCGATGTCGCCGCCAGCGAACTAGGAATCGATATTCATCCACGAGCAAAAGCCTTTCTCATGCCTTCACTCGGTGCTTATGTCGGCGGAGATATCATTTCTGGCGCGCTCGCTTCCGGAATGGATCGGGACAAGCGTCTTCGACTCTTTATCGATGTAGGTACTAATTGCGAGATTATTCTCGGTGATGGAGAGCGAATTCTGGCAACCGCGGCGCCCGCTGGTCCCGCCTTCGAAGCCGCCTCAATAAAGTGTGGAGTACGAGCCGCTCCCGGTGCGATCGAGACGGTCAAAATTGTTGATGGCGAAATAGTTCTTGGGACCATTGATGAGGAACCCGCCATGGGAATCTGTGGCTCTGGATTAGTCGATGCATGCGCTGTGCTCGTCGACGCCGGTTTGCTCGATCTCTCTGGAAGGTTTGTCACAAACGAGATTGCGATGCAGATTGCCCCCACCTTGGCGCCACGCCTGATCGAACGCGAAGGCGAGCGTATCTTCACTCTCGAGGGAGATATTTTCCTCTCACAGCGCGATGTTCGGGAGTTGCAATTTGCCAAAGCTGCTATTGCAACTGGATGGGCCCTCCTTCTCGAGGAGTTTGGCGTCGAAGAGAGCGATGTACAACAAGTGCTCCTCGCAGGATCTTTCGGCTCCTACCTTTCACCTGCGTCCGCAGTCCGTATTGGATTAGTCCCGAAACTTCCGACACTTCGCATCGTCTCTGCCGGAAACGTGGCTGGCGAAGGCGCCAAAATGGCTCTGCTCTCATTGCAAGAACGCAAGGGAGCACTCGCCCTGCTCGAAGAGATCGATTATGTCGAACTCTCCGATCGAAGTGACTTCAATGACAAGTTCGTGGATCGCCTCGCTTTCCCAGCGAAGTAAGAGAACGGCGCTCGCGTGGAAAGAGGCGTGAAGGAGTGGGCAGTGGTGGCCTGCGGAGCGCTCTCTACGGAAATATCGGAAATAAGTGAACGGCGCGGATGGTCACTGAAGATCTACCCGCTACCCCCGCTCCTGCACAATCACCCAGAGAAGATTGCCGGAGCGGTACGCGAATTACTCCCCAATGTTATTTCTGACCATCAGCGCGTGGCAATCGCCTACGCAGATTGTGGTACTTACGGTGCGCTTGACGCAGTCGTCGAGGAGTTCAATATTCCACGGCTCGCCGGCGCTCACTGCTACGACGTCTTTGCATCTCCAGAACGTATTTCTGAAATCATGGACGAAGAACCCGGCACTTACTACCTCACAGATTATCTCGTCCGTTCTTTTCACCGATCAGTGATCGTAGAACTTGGCTTAGACCGCTACCCAGAGCTGCGACCGGATTACTTTGCCCACTACCGCCGTGTGCTTTGGCTCGCCCAGCAACCTACGGACGAGCTCCGCGTGCTTGCGATGCAAGGAGCAGAGGTAATTGGCCTTCCACTAGAAATCGAAGTCGTCGGAACTATCGGCCTAGAACGTCAGTTAGCGCTACTGCTGCGCGCCACCAAATAACCGAAATAACCTAGGCGACCTAGGCGCTATTAGACGGAGCCGATCCCAGAGTGACAGTAAAGATCCGGCTGCCGCCAGAGTTTGGCAGGTCTACGGTGACCTTGATGGTGGCACCGGGATCATAAGAACGAATGCGCACGATCGCCTCGATATTGTCTTTCGTGTTCTTCCCATCGATCGCCCTAATCACACTGTTGACTGGAATGCCAGCCACCTCAGCCCCACCACCAGCCGTCAACGCGTAGATCTTCGCGCCAGCTCCCCCGTAACTTGTATCGAAGGAGACACCAAGAAGGGGCCGGGTTGATACTCCCGCCAAAGTGACCTTCGCTCCCACGATCTTTGCAGTTGCAATTATTTCGTTTGAAATCCGTTTGGCTTGATTGATCGGAATTGCAAAACCCAACCCAATACTTCCGGTGGAGGAAGTAGCGCTACCCAATGAAGCGATTGCGCTATTTACGCCAATGATGAGGCTTTGGGCGTTAACCAACGGACCACCTGAATTTCCTGGATTCACTGCGGCATCAGTTTGTAAGGCATTGATGTACGTTTCCGATCCCGTACCTCCGGTGGTGACCGGGCGATCGAGTGAGGAGATGATGCCGCTCGTGACCGTTCCGGATAAACCAAGAGGAGATCCGATTGCTACAACCTGTTCACCAATAACAACCTTTGAAGAATCCCCAAAGTTTGCAACGGGCAGATTTCCTTGATTGACCATCACAACCGCAAGATCGTAGGCAACATCAAAGCCAACAATTTGTCCCTCAAGTTCGGTGCCATCTTCTAGCTCAACAGTGACCTTTGTGGCACCTGAAATAACGTGGTTGTTCGTCAAAATAAATGTGGAAGTTGAACTGGTCTTGATAATGGAACCAGATCCAGTTGCGCTACCCGTTCGAGTAGTGATTGCAATACTGACCACCGAAGGTAGGAGAGCATTTGCAATCGAGGTCACGTTCAGTGAAGTACTCGAGTTGCTGCTACTTCCCGTGCTCCCTGCACTTCCCGAATTTCCCGCCACTCCTGCCACACCTTGCGCACCTGTTGCTCCGGCTGGACCAGATGCACCCGGTGCCCCATTTGCGCCCGCCGGACCTGCAGGGCCCGCAGCGCCTTGCGGTCCAGCAATATTCCATGTGAGCGCGCGAGTTCCCGTGGGGCACTTGCCACTTGTGGGAGCAATAGTGATGACTCGAGAGGTGTTATTCACACAGGCATTAATTGAATTCGTAGAAGAAATCGTGTTGGCAGCAAATGCGCCCCCACCCACGAGCAAGGCCCCTACCAGGAAGCCCGCACCGACTTTGGCGCCATTACCTGCACCTCTACTCAACATCCGGCGAAAGGCGCTCGGTGCACTCATCGAAGAGTCTGACACCGCTGGGTTTTCTGCGCTCACTGATTGCTCCTTCACTACGTCTGCTAACTCATTCAACTATCACAGTCATTATGCAAAGGCTGCCTGTGAGAATTCTGCGAGAGGTCTGGATTATTTGCCAAAATTAGCAGCGCTGAGCGCCCTTCGCCGTTCGAGCGCGAGGAGCTCGGCAATTTCTTCCCTTTCCGGCACTTCCGGAAGGGCGCCCGCTACCCGAGAAAGTAGGTGGTCTGCCAGTACAGGGTTTCGAGCAAGAGCGGGGCCATGGAGGTAGGTCGCCAAAATATTGCCCGCAACGAGTCCATCGACTCGTTCGTTGATGGCAATCGCCTCCCCACCATTTCCCCCGCCCACGAGAACTCGGCCGAGCGGACTGAGGCCACCCAGGTCAGTACGCCCACGATGGTTTTCAAATCCCGTCAGCGGCTCGGTAAAGAGGTCAGATTTCACAAGTACCTCGCCGACGATGCGATCACTTCCAGGTAGCGAAACGATCGGGACCAATCCAAGACCGGCGATAATCTCTCCACTCACTCCCGGGAAAGATTCACCAATAATTTGTAAGCCAGCACAGACCGCAAAGAGTTGCGCGCCGCGATCGAGTGCACCACCCAACACGCCCAACGAAGATCGCAGTGCCTCAACGCTAGCAATTTGCGCACGATCCTCACCTCCACCTAATAAGTAAATGTCTGCCGTAGTAGGCAAAGATTGATTATGCGGACTGAAGATAATTTCCGCAGCTATTCCCCGCACTCGCGCTCGATGTGCCAAGATGCGCGCATTCCCAATATCTCCATAGGTCCCAAGTAGCTCAGGGTGAATGACCACAATCTGCAAGGCACTCATCAACGCTTGCCCTTCACTCGGGTGGTGGCATCAATAAATGCGGTGTATGAGGTGAGCGCTTGTGCACGTGTGAACCCATCTCGGTGAATCTGTGTTGCCGCAATCGAAAGCGAATCAACGAGTGAATAACCGATGCCATCAACATGAACCCGATATGCCGCATCAAGCTTCCGATCCCCAGTAATGACGACATAACGCCCCTTCAAAGGCGTGAAATCTATATCCCAAAGCCAAGAAGTATCGAGACCATCGACGCCGCGAGCGTTTACCACCAAAATAACGGGCTCATCCGCGAGGGAGCTCAGCCCCTCTTGCCAACTAGACGGATTCTTGACCAACCGGAGGGCGATCTCAATTCCGCCTAAAAGTAGAGTCGAAATACGATCTCGTGGTGAAAACTTGGTGAGATCCTGCACTCCAAAATACTGTGCCACATAACCGGCAAGTGCATGATTGCGTTCAACTGCAGACATCTCCCCAAGCTCTACATCCGCAGGGACTTTGCCCAAGCCACATTTCTGACAAGCAAATTGCGCACCACGCCAATCGAGCATGGAGCCACAAGTAGGGCAACTTGCTGCATCAAGATGTGACCTTTTTCCAAAACCTATTCGCGTCATGGGGCCATGATCGCGTCCTACAGAAGCTAAGAACGGATCACTTGAGTCGATAACTACCGGCGTATCGGGGAACTTAGCAAGTGCTTCATGCCATCTTCGAGCGACAATGCGTACTTCTTGCGTTCGATGCAATTGATCTCGACTCAAATTAAGAAGAAGTACTAATTCGGGGAGTGTCGCTTCCATCATCGATGGGAGATAAAGCTCATCGACTTCGAAAATGAGGAGAGTACATTTCTTAGCGCCTACAAGCGAGGCGGCAATTCCGGTATTGAGATTTGCCCCGGTTCGATTACCACCCACTATAAATTTCTCGCTCAGCATGGCTGCGAGCATCGACGATGTTGAGGTCTTGCCATTTGTTCCGCTGACTAAAACGACCTTGCGACCTCGTGTCAATTCGCTAATAGCGCGAGGACGTAGCGCGAGCAACACCTTGCCGGAGAGAGTAGCCCCTTCTCCTTGGCGCAACACGCGACTTAGAAGCGAGATGGCACGTGCCACCATCAGCGCTATCGGGAGTGGAACCACCTTCGTAGCGTAATGGGCAACTATCTAGGACCGGGGCGCATACTGAAGGAGATAGTAAAATCTTCGCCAGAATCTACAATTTCGACAGTGAAATCAGCTTGCGTGCTCACGAAGCGCCAATCGCCACACTTACCGGTAGCACGATCAGCGGTGCGCACTCCGAAATCGGCAACTCCAGGCACCACGCGAACTTTTATTTGTCCGCCAGCGGAGACAACTTTGGCTCGGCCAGAGAGAGCTACTCCGTTGAACTTACAAGACGGAAATAATTTCAAGATGTTCTTGCTCTGCGGCTGGGTAGTGGAAGAACTCGCAGTCGACGGGGTCAAGGCACCACTTGCCTGGCTTGGTTGCACTGTCGGCGTCGGGCTCATAGCAGCCGGTTTAGCAGGCGAAGCATCGTCGCTCTCTAGCGCATGGCCATCCATTTCATCTAACTCAGCTGCTTCGCGCTTTGTGTAAAGGGCTGCAGAAGACATCCGAATAGCCCCACCGCTCTGAACCCGGAAAATCACTAGGTCTGCTCTAGTACCAGGGAAATTTCCCGCACCACGCGACGGTGACTGAATCGTAAATTGATACTTGAGAACATAAGGATTTGCAGGATCGATACAGAGCTTCTTATCCAGCAATGCAGAGGCTCGCGTGACTTCACGCCACTGCGTGCCATCTTTCATGGCGAGCACCGCACTTGAGCCGCTAGCCACACATTCAAAGAGGTAATTAGGAACTCCACGAATCCAACTCTGTGGCGCGGAATTGATAGAACTCCAGACAATTTTAGAGTTCGGTGAGGCGGTGTCGAATGCAAAAGCACCGGTTGGCAGGGCGAGTGAAATGGACATTGCGATTGCCATTAACATGGTCGTTCTTGCGCGTTTCATCATCATGAGGTGACCCCGGGAATCAAAATCTCTAATCTCAATCCACCCAGTGGGGAGGTGCCAAGCTTCAATTCACCCTGATGCAACGCGACCACTTGAGCCACGATGCTCAAGCCCAGACCGAAGCCTCCACCTTGCCGAGAGCGCGACTCCTCTAAGCGCCCAAATCGAGCTAAAGCTATTTCGCGCTGCTCTGGGGAGATTCCTGGGCCAGCGTCATCGACCACTAAATGAGCCATCGAGGAGCCATTCTCACCATCTAATGAAAGGCGGACTCGAACCGGTGAATCGGCCGGAGTATGGCGGCGGATATTTCCCATGATGTTTGCCAGGACTTGGCGGAGCAAGGATTCATCGCCACGGACGATGACATCTTCTTCGATCTGAAGTTCCACGTTTCTACTTACTTCTTGATCTTGCAGGTCTCGCGCAAAATCAGAAGTGGCCGAAGAGAGATCAACCAATTCTGCAGAGATGACCGGATGCTGATCAAGCCTTGAAAGGCGGAGCAAATCCGAAATCAGAGTATCCATACGGGCGCTCTCGGCGTTGAGTCGATCGATAGCGCGTGAACGTTGAACGGGATCAAGGTTTTCAGCATCTTTAAGTATCTCGCCATACCCTTTAATCACAGTAAGAGGCGTGCGTAATTCATGCGATGCATCGCCCAGGAATCGACGCATTCCTTGCTCAGATTCATCTTTAGCACGAAGCGAGGATCTCAAGGAAGCGATCATGACATTAAGTGCCGAAGCCAGGCGACCAAGTTCAGTCCCTGAATGGGCTTCAGGCACTTTCCGATCGAGCTCACCATCGGCAATAGCCGATGCGCTATCGATCATGGCATCGACCGTACGTAGTGCTCGGCGGGTACTAAACCAGACAAGTAAAGCCGAGAGAAAAATAATGAAAAGGGCACCCACCGTTGTCTTGATAACTAGTTGACGAAGATCACTGTTAAGAGATACCAATGGTGCTGCCGCCATGAGGGCAACACCGTCTCCAAGGGATCGTGATCTAATTCGATAGGGCACTTCGCCATCAACGTTGGTGAATTTGCTACCCGCATTGAGAATTTCGCTTTTATTCAAAGTGGGGAATGCATATGGGTTAGTAATGTCTCCTGCTCGGCGAACCACCGTGATCGATTGATCAGGCAACACCAAGCCGAGCGCGATGGCTACATTGAGGTCATCTGCCCGCGCTACAACCGATCCCTGAGCCCTGCGAGCGCCACCATCGCTAGCATTGAGAACTTGCGTCAGAGTGTTATCAATTTGAGTGAGTGAACTCTGCCTTGTTGCGGTCACGCTAAATACGCCAATACAAATCGACGCTAGGGCGATAAAGATCGATGAGATGAGAGTTAATCGAGTTCGTAATTTCACTGGTGGTCACTGGGCGCCTTTTTCAGCGGCAGCTTCTACCTCTCGCAACTGGAAGCCAACTCCGCGAACAGTTCGGATGAGTCCCAAACCTTGCGGATCTAGCTTCTTACGGAGATACGAGATGTAAGTGTCAACGACACTAGTTTCAGCTTCAAAATCGATATCCCAGACAGCTCTCAAGAGCTGGGCTTTGGTGAGCACGCGCTTCTGATTGAGCATCAAATACTCGAGGAGGCGAAATTCGGTCGGCGAGAGCGTAACGATCTCGCCCGCTTGGCGTACTTCGTGGCTCTCTGCGTGGAGCTCTAGGTTGCCACTTCGCAATACCTCTGGTTCTGGCTCCTCTTTACGTGTGCGTCGCAAGATAGCCTTCACTCGCAAGAGCAATTCTTCGAGACCGAATGGCTTGGTGATGTAATCATCAGCACCGAGCACAAATCCACGAGTGGTGTCTTCGCGCTCGTGTCGAGCAGTCAGGAAGAGTACTGGGGTGTCATCTCCCTTGGCACGAATGCGTTCTAAGACTTCAAATCCATTGAGCCCAGGCATGTTGACATCTAGCAAGATGACATCGGGAGCAATTTCGCGGAGGAGGCGGAGCGCCTCTTGACCATCGCGAGCGCGACGGGCGCGGTAGCCGCCGAGAGTCAGGGCATCGACAAGTAGATCTGCCACCCCGTCTTCATCATCAACTACGAGTATGAGCGGTGCGGTCGCACTCACTGCAGCCATGTCATCCTCCTTCTGCTCCCCCGATAGTTTCTCGAGTACTTAGCCTCGGGTACTTAGTACTGAGTACTGAGTACACCGTAAGGGCTCCCGAGGTGGGGATGGGGCTTTCGCCAGGGATCTCACCCCAGGCTCTGCGAAAACTCACAAGTTGAGCCCTACGCCTGATGAATCGGGGCTGACGCCTCAAGAATCTGGGCTGACGCCTCAAGAATCTGGGGTGACGCCTCAAGAATTGGCTCCCGCGCTTGGACTCGAACCAAGAACCTGCCGGTTAACAGCCGGCTGCTCTGCCAATTGAGCTACACGGGAAGGTCTGTGGAAGCCTACCCCAGCGTGGGGGTTGCACTGAAACTCACCGGAGAGGCAGACCATCGAAGCGGCGCTTCGTTTAGGCCGGCGCTCTCAGCCAGTCGACGGGCGAGCCCCTCGGCACCACGTCGACCTGCCTCGGAGATCTCTCCGGCCACTGATATACGGGTAAAAACCTCACCCTTAGCATCTCGCCTGAGGGCAACCAGGGTTCCCTCGGGGCCAGTGACTGAAATAAGTATGGAGGCCATCACTCGCTCGCGAAGCGCTTGGGCAACTCTGCTTCGCTCACGTACCTTCGCCGTGCCGAAGGAGTATTGGCAACGTTCCCCAGTTGAAAGCAGGATAGCAATTCCTTCCTCATCAACAGTGAGATCATCAATCTCACTCCAAGGAATTTCACGCTCTTCAAGCAGTAGGGAATCGATCCTGACTTTTATTCCGACAACTTCGGCCAGTAACCGACTTCGAACTACTTCCTTAGCCACGGTTAACCTCACCTAACGCAATGTCGCGAAGTTGCCGACGGACCGCTTCCATCTGGACCAGATCAGTAAAGAGTTGCTGGTAGCGATCCGCTTCTTCTAACGGATTTACTCGTTGCAGTTCGGACTTCTGCTCTTCGATTCGACGAGAGACGCCAACTTCTCTCAGTCGATAACTTAAACTCTCGCCGTATCGCGTACCCGAGGTATCTGAAGTGCGCATCGGTTCTACAGCTAACTCGGTCGCCAGCGAAGCGATCTCAATAGAATCGTCGTCGCCTACTCCTCTAATTGCTTCGACCGTTGCAGTGAGATCTTCCGCGCCTTCAACCTGATGCAAACGAATAAAGAGTGCCCGATAAATTTCGTGAGAGAAGTCATTGGCTTCAAGATCGCGCCAGCTTGGAGAGTTCTGCGGGGTTTGCAAAATAGTCTTTACAACCTCGCGCTCGAGGGATGCCACCGGATCTCCTGGATCTGGGCGTTGCAAGCGTTTTGGCGCTGGATTCTCCAGGGAAGAATCACTCGAGGCCGGATCGCTGGCATACTTTCGACCCACTTTAGGAACGCTGGTAGCAACTGCAGCACGCACACTCTCGATTTCCATACCAAGCCACCCAGCAAGCAAACGTGTGTACTCAGGGCGGAGAGAGCGATCTCGGATCTGGGCTACTAGTGGTGCGGCAACTTTTAGCGCCTCCACTCGACCTTCAGCAGCAGTGAGGTTGTAGTTAGAGAGCGTTGATCGAATGGCGAATTCAAAGAGCGGAATCCGATTCGCGATAAGTTCGCGCACCGCGGCATCTCCGCGCTTCTGACGCAATTCGCAAGGGTCCAATCCTTCTTTCTCAATAGCCACAAAAGTTTGCGTGACGAATTTCTGGTCTTCGGTAAAGGCCCGCAGGGCAGCTTTTTGACCCGCAGCATCTCCGTCAAAGGTAAAGATCACTTCACCACGGAAGGCATCGTCGTCCATTAACAGGCGTCGAAGGGTGCGAATATGTTCTTCACCAAAGGCAGTGCCACAAGTAGCCACCGCAGTAGTGACTCCAGCGACATGGGCCGCCATCACGTCGGTATACCCCTCTACGACAACCGCCTGGCGAGTTTTAGCGATCTCTTTCTTCGCCATATCAAGACCATAGAGAACTTGATTCTTCTTATAGATAGGAGTCTCAGGGCTATTGAGGTATTTAGGTCCCGTATCACTTTCATCAGTAGAAAGTTTTCGAGCGCCGAATCCCACGATGTCTCCGGAGATATCCTTAATCGGCCACATCAGGCGATTGCGAAAACGATCGATGAGCCCGCGCTGACCTTCCTTCGCTAATCCACCATTGATGAGTTCATCATTAGTAAAACCTTTACCTTTGAGGAACTTAGTAAGTGCATCCCATTCATCAGGGGAATAACCGACCATAAAAGTTAGTGACGTCTGTTGATCGAACCCGCGCTCCGATAAGAAAGCTCGTCCAACTTGAGCAGGACCTGCCGCGTTAAGCGCATCTTGGTAAAACGTGGCTGCAAGTTTATGCGCCTCAATAAGCCGAGTACGTTGCCCACCGGTTGTTCCACTCGGGCGATCACCCTCTTCATAGCGCAATTCAAATCCAATGCGCTGCGCTAACCTCTCAACCGTTTCAGAGAATGCGAGGTGTTCAATCTTCATGACGAACGAGATAACGTCGCCACCAGTCTGACATCCGAAGCAGTGAAAGAAACCACGAGATGGAGTTACGTGAAATGACGGTGACTTTTCATCGTGGAAAGGACAAAGCCCTTTCTTCTGCCCACCACCGGCGTTCTTGAGCTGTACATAATCGCCCACAATTTCATCAATGGGGGCATGCTCGCGCACGTAAGCGACATCTTCATCACGGATACGTCCGGCCATCTCTACTCACCCCTTCCGGTGAGTCTGCCATGAAGGAGGCGCGCTCCGACATCGGTGAGCGAAGCAACTTGATCGATGACCACGCGGCGGCGCTCTGAATCACTCGTCGCAGCATCCCAGCTCAGATGAAAGGTGGGCTCTAATGCGCTGGGACCGCCGCTCCATAGTGCCTCAACGAGTTCGTGAATCAAAATTCTCTGCTCGGAGTAGCGAGCCTGAGCCACATCGCTTCGCATCACGTAGTGCGCCGCAATGGCTTTAAGGACAGCAACTTCAATTCGCTCTTCGCGTGGGACTTCTAGCGATGCACCGAAGCGAATAAGTGATCCGCTCCCCCACTTAGCGCGCGTCTCACGTTCAGCAGCCAACGCAAAGCGTCCAATGAGTTGACTGGTGAGATCTTTGAGCGCAGCGTGATCGCGGTGTGAACCCGAAAAAGTTGATAGCCAATAAGGCAACGAAACTAGACGACTAAAAGCTGCTTCTAACTCATTTTCGTTTGAATCAGTGGCGTAGGACTCGAGCGCAACCGTTGCAACCGCTTGCTGCTCACTCCTATCTGAAAGTGCAGCTAGTGGAAATCGTTCGGCTACGAGAGCATCTTCCAAATCGTGTACAGAATATGCAACATCATCTGACCAATCCATGATTTGCGCTTCTATCGAACTCTCAGCGCCACTTCTTCCAGCACGCATCCAGTCAAAAATTGGGCGATCGTCGTCATAGACGCCAAACTTCTTAGAGTTTGTCTCACGTGTCCACGGATACTTCGATGCACCATCGAGTGTGGCCCTTGAAAGATTAAGGCCGATGGAGGCTCCACTGCTATCTACGCTCTTGGCTTCAAGACGCGTAAGAATTCTAAAACTCTGTGCGTTGCCTTCAAATCCGCCACAATCAAGCGCAGCCTCCTCAAGAGCGACTTCACCGTTATGACCAAAGGGTGGGTGTCCAAGATCGTGCGCCAGGCAAGCGCTCTCCACGAGATCTGGGTCTGCGCCGAGCGCGGCACCTAATTCACGGCCTACCTGTCCGCATTCGAGTGAATGTGAGAGTCTCGTGCGCGCGAAGTCGCTCTCCCAGGGAACTTCTACTTGCGTCTTCGCTGCTAATCGGCGAAGAGCAGCTGAGTGCAAAATGCGAGCACGGTCACGGGCGAATTCACTACGGCCCGGACGTTTTGCTGGTTCTGCTAGGTAGCGTTCAGTATCAGCGCTGAGGTATTCACCAAAATAATTAGTGCTAGCCACCGGAGATCGCCTCATCTGCCGCAATAAATGGCATGGCATCACGATCGAGTAACCAATTCTCCGGAAGGCTCACTGCGCGCGTGGTGGTGGTACGCCCACGTGGACCCATCGCTATCGCAGTGGGGAACTCTTGATCACCTTCCAACTCGTCGATCATGGTGGCCATTTCCGCCAAAGTTGAGACTTCTGCTAGACCCACGCGCAAATGATTCTTCACCGAGAATCCTTTGAGGTACCACGCCACATGCTTGCGAAAATCACGGCATCCACGCAATTCATCTTCAAAGTAAGAAGCCAGGAGGTGGGCATGGCGCAACATCACTCCACCCACCTCATCTAATTTGGGCGCTGCCGGAATGGGGCGCCCGGCAAATGCAGCCGCGAGTTCGGCGAAGAGCCATGGCCTACCTAAGCATCCACGACCGACAACAACACCAGCGCACCCGGTTTCCTCCATCATGCGCAGCGCATCCGGAGCGCTCCAAATATCACCGTTGCCCAGCACGGGCGTCCCATAGGGCTGCAATTCAGCCACGAGAGCAGCGATCGCGTTCCAATCAGCTTTGCCGCCATACATTTGCGCCGCAGTGCGGCCGTGTAGCGATACCCAATGCACGCCAGCGTCGGCCGCGATACGTCCAGCTTCCAAGAAAGTGAGGTGATCATCGTCTATGCCTTTGCGCATTTTGACGGTGACGGGAATATCAAATGGTTTAGCTGCATCAACAGCTGCGCTCACAATCGCACTAAAGAGCCGACGCTTATAAGGAAGAGCCGATCCACCACCTTTGCGAGTCACCTTAGGCACTGGGCAACCAAAATTTAGATCGATGTGGTCAACTAATCCCTCACTGCAGAGCATGAGAACGGCATCGCGCACGGTGTTGGGTGCAACCGCATAAAGCTGCACGCTGCGAGGAGTCTCCCCCGGTGCTGGTTTAATCATGCGCAGCGTCTCTGGATGACGCTCTACAAGCGCGCGAGCCGTCACCATTTCTGAAACAAATAGCCCTGCACCTTGCTCGCGACAGAGCGTGCGGAATGCAGCGTTGGTGATGCCCGCCATCGGCGCCAAAACAACTGGCGGCGAAATCTCGGTCTGCCCGATTAGCAACCGAGAAGTTTGGGGGCTAACCATTGCTCCACCTGATCGAGGGAGATACGTTCTTGCGCCATGGTGTCGCGTTCGCGAATGGTGACCGCTTGATCGTCCAACGTCTCAAAGTCGATGGTGATACAAAACGGAGTACCAATCTCATCTTGTCGACGATAACGACGTCCGATGGCACCAGCATCGTCAAATTCCACATTCCAATTCTTGCGAAGCGCAGTAGCAAGATCGCGCGCCTTGGGTGAGAGATCTGCGTTACGACTGAGTGGGAGTACTGCGACCTTTACTGGAGCGAGACGGTGATCAAGGCGCAAAACAACACGCTTGTCGACGCCACCCTTCGAGTTTGGTGCCTCATCTTCTGCGTACGCATCGAGTAAGAAGGTAAGTGCACAACGATCCACACCAGCTGCAGGCTCGATGACATAAGGCACCCAACGCTCGCCGGATTCCTGATCAAACCAAGAGAGATCTTGGCCGGAAGCCGCAGAGTGTGCCTTCAAATCGAAATCTGTGCGGTTAGCAATGCCTTCAAGCTCGCCCCAGTCGGTGCCGGCGAATTCAAACTTGTATTCGATGTCTGCGGTGCGCTTGGAATAGTGCGAGAGCTTCTCTTTTGGATGATCGAAGATGCGCAATCGATCCGGATTGACTCCGAGGTCCTTGTACCAAGCAAGGCGAGTATCGATCCAAATTTGATGCCACTCTTCGTCAGTGCCGGGCACCACAAAGAATTCCATTTCCATTTGCTCAAATTCACGGGTGCGGAAGATGAAGTTTCCTGGAGTGATTTCATTACGAAATGACTTTCCGATCTGGCCAATACCAAACGGTGGCTTCTTGCGCGAAGTGGTGGAAACGTTTCCGAAGTTAATAAAGATTCCTTGGGCAGTTTCTGGGCGAAGGTATGCCAAACCACTCTCATCTTCTACCGGCCCCAAATAGGTCTTTAAGAGACCAGAGAATTGGCGCGGATCAGTGAACTGACCCTTCGTGCCACAGTTAGGGCAATTAATTTCGGCCAGCGATGCAGCCGGTTTCTTATGTTTAGCTTCGTACGCTTCTTCCAAGTGATCGGCGCGATAACGCTTATGGCACGAAATGCACTCGGTAAGTGGATCAGAGAAAGTAGCCACGTGACCGGAGGCTTCCCAGACTTCCTTCGCAAGGATGACGCAGGAATCCAATCCCACAACATCTTCGCGTTGAGTGATCATCGACTTCCACCACTGACGCTTCACGTTGTTCTTTAATTCGATACCCAAGGGGCCGTAATCCCAGGAGGCGCGAAGGCCTCCGTAGATCTCTGACGAGGGGTAAACAAATCCACGTCGCTTGGAAAGGCTGACGATAGTTTCTAGACGATCTGCCATGAGCGTGATCTCCATCCGGCTGGTTGTCGGCGGCGCACGAGATTTCCCAGGCGCTTGGAGGCGATTTTACTCGGAATCAGCAGTGAGAGCGATTTCCTCGAAACCCCCAGGCTCATCGAGGGCTCGCGAGAGGAGTGGCACAACCTCCATTTTGATCTCAAATCCGGAGAGCGCCCGTCGATATGAGCCCACGTTCTCCCACTCGGTCACCAGGGCGTAGACCGAATTGGGGGTGCTTCCACTGGCTCGATCGAAATCCTGATCGGTGGCCACCCCGAAACGTCCGCTCAAATAACCAGGACGGCCAGCAAGTAACTCCAAGGATCGACGCGTGTGCTCAAAGAGCTCGCTCTCGCCCCAGGGCGAAATCGAAGTGGTAGTAAAACGAGCAATGGCGAACATCGTTCCTGCGCCTCCCTCTTTTTCTCGGTTTATTCTTCTCTCACGGCTTATTGACAATGATTCCCGTTATCAATAGCCTCGCTCTCATGGCCATCTTGATAACGCTGATCACAGTACTCGCAACAGCTCTGGGTGGCTTTCTCGCGCTCCGTTCCCGAGATCGCATGCACCTACTCCTCGGACTCTCCGCAGGGTTGCTCTTAGGGCTAGTCGCTTTCGACCTGATCCCCGAAGTTCTCGAACTCAATACGCAACGCCTCGCCGGCATTCCCACTCCGATGGTTGCTTTCGTGGTCGGATTTCTCGCACTCCACATGATGGAACGTCTCTTTGGAAGTCATGAACCAGCCGACTCTGATTACGGCGATGATCACTCACATACTCGCCTCAGCACAGGCGTCATAGGCGCAGGCGCCATGGTGATCCACGTCTTCCTCGATGGTGTCGGCGTGGGCCTGGCTTTCCAAGTAAGTAACTCTGTGGGCTTTGCAGTGGCTATCGCGGTCATTTCGCACGCGTTCACCGATGGACTCAACACTGTCATGTTGTTGATCCGAAGCGGACGGTGGCGCACGAAAGCCATCGCACTCTTAGCACTTGACGGTGTAGCTCGTTTGCTTGGAGCCACCATTGGTACATACCTCACTTTGAGCCAACCGCTTTTAGGTATTTATCTCGCCCTCTTCGCCGGATTCTTGGTCTACCTCAGTACCTCACACGTACTTCCAGAAGCGCATAGCAATCACCCGTCGCGCTGGACGTTATTGGCAACGCTCCTTGGCGTCGTAGTGATGTTCGGCATTGTTTCGCTGGGCGAATCGGCTTAAAGATGAGCGCACCCACCAAGAGAAATACCCGACAGCGCACAGCAATTATTGATTTTCTGAAAACACGAAAAGAATTCATCAGTGCAAAAGAGCTCTATTCAGAGATGGAGGACTCCAAAGTCGGTCTCTCCACGATCTACCGCGCCTTAAGCGACTTAGTAAACGATGGTGATCTTGATGTATTCATTGACAACGATGGCGAATCACGCTTTCGCCTCTGCGGATCACACCACCATCACCATCTACTCTGTCGCAAGTGCGGCAAGAGCGTGGAATTCCAAGCACCGGAGGCGGAGGCGCTCGCCGAACAACTGGGCGCCAGTGAGGGATTTACTGAAATGGAACATCGATTGGAAATTATCGGAACATGCCGGGAGTGCGTTTAGGCCTACTGCTCCACCGCCACGCTCACTTCGAGAGAGATTGGAATCCCCACGGCTGTACGGCCTTTGATAATCACTATGACTGTCTCCAATCCGACTGAAACTCCTTTTTCAAAACTAATGTTAATTGGTTCCATCACACCCACTTGCTGCAATTTGGAACGCGCGGCAAATTCGCTCTCTTCATAGTGAGTTGAGAGGGAAACTTCGCGCGCCAACGTCATGGCCACCCCCAGAGCGCTGATGCGAATTTGCAGGAAGAGAAGCAACGTCAGTACGCCAAGAAAGAGCAAGGTGAGCGGCACAAGTACTAAGAAGGACTCGACATTTCCTCGTTCTTCAACGAGCATGTGCCGAACTCTGCGCGGTACCGACTTATGCGGTGCCGACTTATGCGGCGCCGAATTATTGAGAGGAGACCGCATCAAGTGACCTAGAGAGCATTGCCGAGAGTCGTGGTCCAGCCACTGCCCAGAGCACAGTCACTAATCCAGCGGTCATCAAAACCACGAGTACCCAACCGGGCACATCACCTCGAGAATTCTTCATCGGCTCCACCACTCTCCGGCGGATCCAAAACATGCATCCAAAAATATTCCGATAGATCGTTTCCATGGCTATCTCCTATATTTGTAGGGGGTGGTTCATCCGAAGGCCATCAAGTTGAGTTGCGCCAAACTTGGGTAGAGCGCGAAGAGCACTGTCACCGGCAAGATCAAGAAGACCACCGGAATCGCCATCGCAATTTCACTCTTCCCACAAGCTTCTAGTAGCGCGCGCCGACTCTCCTCGCGAACCTCATGTGCGTGATTAAGCAAGAGTGGCGCTAGCGGTGAACCCTGTACCTGCGAAATCAAGAGCGCGTCCACCAGGCGATCGCCACCAGGAATCCGATACCAATGCGCCCAGTGAGTAAGTACCTCCATGAGCGCCTCCCCACGCTCTACCTTGTACACCACATCCGAGAGAGAACGCGAGAGGGTTGAAGAATCGAGCGCCACTCGACGAAGAGCAAAGAAAATGCTCTCACCGGCCACCGCAGAGAGCGCAATCTGTTCGACTACATCTGGAAAGTCCTGCCGAAGCTCCATCTGAAAACGTTTTTCTCGTCGCCGCAATCGCCATTTATCTGCGACCAATGCGAATCCTGCAGCTATGAGGGTTGAGAAGATGATCGTCAGAAGTGCGCTATTGGCTGCTAACGAAATTAACGCGCCTATAACCGCACCGATTCCTACTGTCTGCCTTCGAGTCTTGAAATGTGTGCGCTGCTCTTCAAGAGTGATGATCCCAGCAGATCGTAAATGTGCCTGATCAACTGGTGTGGAATCTAATAGGAAAGGATCTACTTCACGGATAAAAGG
>CAFBQA010000016.1_pt1 | contig 19971 bp, 15 predicted proteins | sample 7269861 | NCBI WGS metagenome assembly CAFBQA01 (sample SAMEA6814165, study PRJEB35770) | uncultured Actinomycetes bacterium | biome: Freshwater; feature: Freshwater reservoir; material: water | place: Czech Republic | collected 2017-06-27 | depth 30m m
GGTTCACTTAAAGTCACTGCGATTGAGTGTTCGACCGCGGGTGGAGCTGTAGGTTCTGCGGTTGCGGCGGCGACTGGGAACACCTGTACCGCCGGCTATGCACCTAATTCAACGGGTTTTTGTGTGCCAATTGCATCTCTTGCTGGCAATAACTCGGCTACGAGTTGTGGGCCTGCCACTTTCTGGAACGGCACATCGTGCGCTCCGACAACTGGAGCGGCGGCTGGATCTTCATCGCCAGGTATTACTCCGCCGACGGGTACACCTGCTGAACTGAAACAGAAGTGTGCGGATTACGGCTTTACCTGGACCGGCACTTCATGCCTGGCTGGGACTGCCGCAGGAACATCGCTCGGTGGTAGTTGTCTCGACGGGTATATCGCCGCCAGTACCGGTATTTGTATGCCAAAGGGCTTTGACAACGGCGCGAACATTCCTGCAAGCAAGAACACCGGACCAATCTCCACATCAATTGACCCATGCCGCGTTACTCCAGTTCCGCCATCTTGTATTGCAAGTGGAGCGGTAAAGGTTTCCGAGAGCACTGTTGTGCAGGCGCAGACTGCGCGCTACGGCCCGCCAGCCCCGGCGCCAGGTCAGCAAAGTTCTGCAGGCGGCGGCGGGGGAGGCACCACTTCGTCGCAATTCGCAGCGCCTCCAGCAAAGAATGGAAAGGCGCCTGCGCCAGTACTGATCTTCAATGTGTTGGGCTCAGACAATAAAGCCCTCACCGATTCAAACGGTAAAGAACTCACCACCAAGCCAGCGGTCAAATCAGGTAACACGGTATTCGTCGATAAGAGTGGAAGCCCCGTCATTACAGCGCCCACATTAGATCCGAGTGGCCGGCCAGTGACTGGGCCCGATGGCTCCGTGTTGTACACGCGCCTCATGACTTTTGCCGGTCAAGAAGCGGTCACAGATTCGTCTGGGCGAGCGGTGACTGCCACTCCGCTTCTCAACGGTGCTGGTAAAGCCCTGCAAGCTTCGAATGGACGAGTTGTCTATGCACCGCCCGTGCTCGATGCAAAGGGAAATATCCTTTTGAACTCTTACGGTTCGCCCGTCCTTGCGCAGCCGCTCTCTGATGCGACGGGCGGCATTGCCGTAGGGCCAACTGGTGAGCCAGTCGTGGTGCAGCCCATGGTTGCCGAAGGCGGCAAGGCGATCCTGAAGAATGGTCAACTTATCTATGTAGGTGGAGCCGGATCACAAGCGCTCACTGCTAAGAATGAAAGTATTCAAACCGCGTTTGGTCAAACTATTACTTTCTGCAATAGCGGCGCACTCGCAGACGAGGGTGGCAATGCCGTTCTCGGACCCGACGGACGTGTGGTGATCCTTAGCGCCTCCGGTGTGCCGATCTCGGCAAATGGTGCTGTTCTTCTTGATCAGAAAGGCAAGCCGATCCGAGTCACTGCTAACGGCGGCGTCACTGACTCCTCAGGTCGACCGATCCTTGGTGCAGATAGTAAGCAGATCAAGTTGGGCGCCTCCGAAGTGGCCACTGTTCTTAAGTCTGGGAAGAATGTCATTAAGAGCTCAGATGGTAAGACGGTTACCGTCGGTCTGAACGGTCAGCTGGTCGATACCGCGGGCAATCCTGTATTGGCCGCTGGTAACAAGCCAATCTTTATTGATCCCAAGACGAAGACTTTTAAGGATCCATCGGGCAAGGCAATCACTGTTTCTAAGACAGGTGTAATCGCGGCCAAGAGCACACCGTTGGCCTATCAGACAGGAGCTCTTGGTGCGGCGTAAGAATCTGATAGTACTCATCGCCCTCACGTTGGGCTCTACCCTTGTGCTGCCCATACTCCCGAGTGCGAGTGCAGCCGATACTCAAACGCGCGGCGTAAATTGGCGTGCAGATAAAGATGCACTCCCCGGCACGGTCATTTACTCCCTGAAGACTGTCGGAGCTGCTGAGCAAGCGAGTGCGTGCGTGCTTGGTTTTGCTGATCCACTATGCGATCCGAAGAGCGCTACTCTCTTGGTCAATAACTACTTACCGCTCTGCGACTCTGAAAAGACTCTTGATTGTATTGATACGGTTTCTTGGAAGAAATCAGATGGCACTCTTGTGGCAGGTAAGTATTCGAAGATTCGCGGCAGCGAGTGGGCCGATTATGCTTTTGCTCGTAACGAAGCGCTCCGTGTAAATAAGCCGACGCTTCCTCAGGTTTTTACCTTTGCGGGCCTTACGCACTCCAAGGGCTCTGATTTTGCGGTGACCGCACACGTCAGCACGAGGATCGCCGCTGGTGTGGCTGCCGATCCCGACATTTCACTTGTCATCCTTCCGGTCTATCAGGTGGCAGGCTTAGATCCTGCCGATGATGCTGAGTGCATCACGGCAAACGGCGCGGATGTTGATTCGGTCTGTTACAAGATCGGTGATCTAGCAGAAGCTGCTCGTCTCAAAGTCTCTCTCAAACTTCTTGCGCGCCCACAGGGTTGGATGACTGGTCGAGTCGTTGATCCATCAATCACTTTCACCGCTCCTACCGATACCGAAAAGCGCACCGTTGTCACCCTTGAAGGCACTTCGATGGATGTACAGACGATTGACCGCACTTACTCTTCAGCGAAACCTACAGAGAAGTCGAAGTGGGATACGGTCGCCACCGCATTTGGTGATTCACGTGCACCGTGGAGCACCGCGGGGGATGCAACCTATCCACTCCCTCCAGATAAGACGAGCATTTCGATTTTTAATTCCATTGTTTCCGCGGAGATGAGCGCCTCCGCATCGACTACGCCCACCTTCGACATCGCAGATTCGTTGAAGTCGCTCTGGCGGGTGGATTTGCAGCCTAAGGGACGTGCTGATGGCGTGAGTTGCGATTCCAGCAACTTCCAAGGCTTTGTGTCGTCTAACGCGATGGTCTACAAGAGTGCGCTGCCAAATTACGATAAGTCCACCGGGACGCTTGATTACTCCATCTCGAGCCCACATTTCAAGCCAGATGGGAAGACGGAATTTTTGGGTCGCTATGACCTTTTAGTCGCTACTGATTATGCGCGCTGTGTCTGGTACCTTAAAGCTGGCGAGATTCCCGCCAAGGATGCGGTCACTGTGACTATCGAGAAAGCCGGTGAGAAGAAGATTATTAGTGCCGAGATGTCACTTGATGATCAATACTTCAGATTCACTGCGCAGGGCTTCACCTTCAGCCAAGCAAAGCTCTCGATTAAGTTAAGGGCGAAGGAGTCGATCACCACTCCAGCGCCAACGCCAGCACCTGCTGCCGCAGCGGCGGCTCCAGCTGCACCCGCTAAGGCAAGTGCAGCCAAGGCCATCACCATTACTTGCGTGAAGGGTAAGACTTCTAAGAAGGTCACCGGCGCAAAGCCTGTATGCCCCGCCGGTTTTAAGAAGAAGTAGGCGTAGGTTACTCCTAGCCAATCCCTTCGGTAAGGAGTGCCAATGCTTGTAGATTGCGCGTGGTATCGAGACGGCGTGCGCCAAGTGGGACTTTCTGATTTTTCCGATCTGGTGGATATGGCTCGCGATCAGGGTGGCTTTGTCTGGGCCGGTTTTTCGGCTCCCACTGAAATTGAGTTTGCTGATGTTGCAACCGAGTTTAAGCTGCACCCACTCGCGGTAGAAGATGCGGTACATGCTCACCAACGCCCGAAAATTGAAAGCTACGGCTCCATAACTTTTGTAGTCCTGCGTACGGTTTTCTACGACGATTCAACGAGCCAAATTTCGACTGGCGAACTCATGTGCTTCATCGGTGATGCTTTCGTCGTCATTGTTCGACACGGGGAAGGTGCGCCGCTGGTGGCGTTGCGTCATGATCTGGAGCATCGACCAGAGCATCTTGTAGAGGGACCCTACGCTGTGCTCCACGCAGTGATCGACCGAGTGATTGATTCGTATGTGGAGATCGGCATCCAGCTCGCTGACGATGTGAGCATTCTGGAGAGCAAAGTATTTGGCACTAATCGCAAATCTTGGTCACAGGAAATCTACTTACTCAAACGAGAGGTAATCGAATTCCGGAACTCAGTAGATCCACTTGCGATCCCGATTGACCGACTCTCCTCGGACCACACTTTGCAGATTCCGGAGAAGATCCGTCCCTTCTTTAGAGATACCAGCGATCACTTGGCGAGAGCCTCCGACTTAGCTTCGGGACTGGATGCACTTCTAAGCAGCGTGCTCAATGCAGATCTGGCCCAGGTCCAAGTGAGGCAGAACGAAGATATGCGCAAGATTACTGCGTGGGTTGCATTAGGTGTCGCGCCCACCATGGTGGCTGGAATCTATGGAATGAATTTTGATCATATGCCCGAGTTGCGATGGACCTACGCCTATCCAACTCTCCTTCTTTGCATAGGTGCTCTCACCTTGTTCTTAGTACGAAAGTTTAAGAAGTCAGGCTGGCTTTAATTAATAAGCTTTTACCAAGTGAGCCATGCGATCTGCATTCTCGCGAAGCGATCCTCGATGCAATGCGCCGCCGATAAGAAGCGATGTGTCTTTGCCGTAGAAATCGATCATTTCAGGAATGCGTTCAAGGCTCATTCCACCGCCAGGGGAGATCCAAATCGGTGCGATTGATCCGAGCGGAGCGATGGCAGCGTCACGAATCTCCAGGCATTCTCTTTCTGAGAAAGAAAAACGACCACCGAAGTTCGGGAAGATGGTGATATCCGCGCCAGCAAGGCGCATCAGTGTCGAGAAGAGAATTCCGTGCGCAATGCCTTCGTTGGGGGAGATCGTGTACGAGCCCAACATCGAAGGGTGGGCCATGATCGGAAGTTCGCTCTCTTCTGCGATGACTCGCATGCTGTCGAAGCCTGTGATTCCAGGGAGGATGAGAAGTGCCCCAGCGCCGAGTTCTGCGGCGCTCTTGGCGGCGTTGAGCACTTGATCGGCTGGCAGGTTAAGGCTGGGAGCGTAGGCGCTTTTCCCGCCCGTGATTGCGTTGGCTTCGGCAACTGCCTTGGAGACCAACTCCACGCGTTCACGCCAAGTTGACCACGGTTGATTTGCCAAACTGTGGTCATCCTTAATGATGTCAAAGCCAGCCAGGGCTAACGTGCGCGCCGTTTCAGCGAAGTCTGCCGACGAAGTGCCCATGGGCTTCAACGCGGTGGTGATCAGTGGGCGAGTGGCGGCGCCAAAGTGTGCACGCAAACCTTCAATGCCATACCGCGGGCCATCAAAGAGAGCAGTGATGCTCTCGGGAAGCGCGAGATCTACGATGCGCACTCCAGGAAAGAGTGAAACATTTCCCCAAAGCACGTTGAGGAGTTGAGTGAGTTCGCTACCCGCCACTCGAGGGTCATACGAGATTGTGACCTGGTCTCCGGAGATTTCCTCCACGCGACCAACAACCTCACGTTGAATCCACTCGGGAGCTAAGTCGTGTGGAAACTCGATCGTTTGCTCAACGCGGATAGCTTCTGCAACCGCAGCCGGTTCATTTCCGGTGATGCGGTAGGTAGCGGTGATGCGATCCGTCATCAGAGTGCTTCAACCTTTGCGCTGCTATGTACGCTCACCGAACGTTGCTCTTGCAAGTCTTCTTCGGCGATCTCAAAACTCTTTCCGAGCAGCTCTTCGACGGTGGTGACAAGTGACTTCGCATCGATCCCATACTCTGACATGAGGTACTTCTGAGAAGCGCCATGTGCGTAGGTATCTTTGAGCCCGATACGCCGGAGTGGAACGCCAATCGCATTCTCCGCCATTACTTCGGCGACCGCGCTACCAAGCCCACCGATGATGGTGTGATTCTCCATCGTGATGACGCCGTGTTTGGCCTTCTTCAATGCCTTAATTACTGCTGGGTCGGTAAAGGGTTTCAAAGTGGAGATGTGCAGGTGCGTGATGGACACCCCCTTCTCCTGGAGGAGCGTGGTGGCTCGTAGCGCTTCCTCAGTCATCACTCCAGAAGTGAGCAGTGTGATCTCATCGCCGCTAGAGAGAATACGTGCGGTGTTAAATTTGAATGGCTCGTTCTTTGGGAAGATGCGCGAGACTTCGCCGCGCAGCATTCGAATGTAGACCGGCCCATTGACCGCGTGTGCAACGTCAAGAATTGATTCCACTTCGGTGGCATCTCCCGTTTCAAAAATAGTCATGTTGGGGATCGCACGCAGGATGGCGATATCTTCGATCGCTTGGTGGGTCACTCCGCCTGGAGTCATGATGCCGGGCAAGAAACCAACAAGGCGAACCTTGAGTGCAGGGTAGGCAATCGACATTTGCAGTTGATCCAGTGGCCTGCGATAAAGAAATACCGAGAAAGTGTGCAGCCACGGTTCGAAACCTTCACGGGCAAGACCAGCGGCATAGCCGAGCATATTTTGTTCAGCCATACCCATTGAGAAGAAACGATCAGGATACGTATCGCGCCACTTACCCACTTCGCATGAGTTAGTGAGATCGGCCGAAAGTACGAGCACATTTGGCTTATCTTTCGCCCATTTAATGAAGTTCTCTTGGTGGGGCCTGGCCACAATTTCGTATGTCATCGGACCATCTCCTGGTAAGCCTCTTCGTAACGTGCTTTCTCGCCGGCGCTAGTGAAACGCAAGTAGTGGAGCACGGGTGCGCGGTCGGCCAAGATGGGCAACCCCCGAGTCGGATCGGTGTAACAGAGGATCGCGTGTGGAGAGCGCGTGTTTTTGCGCCCAGCCTCCAAAATGGCAGTGGTGTCGTGGCCTTGCACCACAGTGGTCTTCCAGCCAAAGGATGTCACCCGTTGCGCAAGTGGTTCGATGGTCATGACGGAATCCATCGGCCCATCGCATTGGGCGCGATTGACGTCGACGATGATGCGCAAGTTCGAGAGCTTATGGAAACTTGCTGCTTGCAGCGCCTCCCATGTTTGACCTTCTTGGAACTCGCCATCGCTCATGAATACCCAGACTTTTCCACTCTCTTTGCGAATCTTGCGAGCGAGTGCAATTCCGCCCGCTTGTGAAATTGCTTGTGCGAGAGATCCTGTGGTGGTTTCAAATCCGGGGGAGTGTTCTGCGCCAATCATTTCCACGGTAGATCCGTCTTTGTTGAAATGATCGAGTGCGTCTTCTCTCAGGCGACCCGTTTCGATGAGTGCTGCGTAAACAACGAGTGCATAGTGAGCGGGGCTGATGATCAAGCGATCGCGCTTGGGATCTCGACGCCCGTGAAATTCTGCACCAGTGAGGTAATCATCGCTTCCCACGCGAGGCACACCAGAGAACATCGGTGGTGCGATGGGGGAGTAGAGCGGTGCGAGATCGAGCATCCCGCCATAAAGGCAGGAGAGTAGTTCGGCTGCCGAGCAGGCTTGGCTCATATATCCACCATTTTGCGAGAGGGTATGCGCCAGCACTCGTCGCCTTATTCCGGCCGCGATGCGCGCAATCTCTCTTTCGGCAGTTGCAGTCATGCTCTTCCTTCTATCGGGGGTCTTGTTATCGCGGGAAGGCGGCAGCAACGCCACCATCTACAGCAATCACGGTACCGGTGGTTCGTGACGAATCATCTGAAAGTAAGAAGGAGACAGTCTGGGCTACGTCCACGCTTCGAACTCGTGCTTTGAGCAAATTACGTGAGGCATAGAAATCTTCTAGCTTCTCCGGTGCAACGCCATGAGTGGCAGCGCGTTGTTCACGCACCCCACCTTCCCAGAGCTTGCTGTGATCAAAGACCGCATCTGGGTTGATTGCATTTGCGCGGATCCCTGCGCTGCCAGCTTCCAGCGCGGTGATGCGCATCAGTTGCAACATTCCTGCTTTGGTGACCGAGTAGCCACCGAAGCCAGCGCCTGGGGCGAAAGCGTTCTTGCTCGCAATGTATACAAGGGAGCCGCCCATCCCTTGGGTGCGTAAGGCGCCGAGGGCTTCTTTGGTCAGCAGGAATGCGCTGGTGAGGTTGATTTCTAAACCACGGCGCCATTTGTCGGCCGTCAGATCCTCAAGCGAATCAGAGACGCCAATTCCCGCATTGATAACCACGCCATCGAGTCCACCAAAGTGCGCAATGGTTTCTCTGACAGTACGTTGCACGGTGGGTTCATCAGATTGATCACCCAGTAGCGTGAGTGGTTCTGGAGATTTCTGCGCTGCAAATTCTGCAACAACGTCATCCAGACCCTTGCGATCGACATCTGCCAGGGTGACGCTCGCGCCGAGTCTTCCTAATTCAAGAGCGATACCGCGACCGATGCCGCTGCCGGCGCCGGTGACAATGAAGATACTTCCAGCGAATTTTGTGGGAGCTGGCTTTGATTGCAATTTGTAAAGTTCCATCGGCCAATAATCGAAACGAAAAATCTCTGACTCGGGAATGGTGGAAGCGCTTCCAAAGGCATCGATCACACGCGATGCCACGCTATGTGTGTGGAAAGCGATATCGGCGAGCATGGAGCCTTCAGTACGAGTCGCACCCGCGGTGATCGCGCCCACTCCCGGAACGAGCAACACTTTTGGATCGTTACCGTGACTGACATAGCCATCCGGAAGGTGTGACTTATTGCGCTCGAAGTAAGCCGCGTACTCAGTGCGGTAATTCTCAATAGTTTTTGCGGGCTCTTTGACGTCAACGAGGGCAGATTTGGGGCGTATGCGGAGCATATGATCAGCGCTAGATACACCAGCTGCGACCACAGCAGCCGCGTCTGGACGTGAGGCCACTTCTTTCAGGCGTGCATCAGTGCGCAAGATTTGTTTCTTGCCCAGAGCTCCGCGAAGTGAGAGTAGGAGATTGGTGTACTCCGCGAGGGGCATATCTGCATGATTGAAGTTCGACTTGGGCCGAGTAGTGAGTGAATCTAAGTACTTGTCTGCACGTGCCACGGCATCGTGCGTCTTCTTCAAGCAGACTTCGCTTGATTCATCCCAGACTACAAGTCCGTGATTAGCCAAGATGACACCTTCGGTGTCGCCTAGTTCACCCACAATCTTGGAGAGTGAAAAACTAGGACGCATCCAATCGACATACGCAAATCCATCGCCCAATGCTTCACGGACAGCGCGTGGGCCATCGGGGTGATTAGTGAGTGCGCAGATGGCGTCGGAGTGCACATGGTCGATGTGCTTCGCGGGTAAGAACGCGTGGAGCAGCGTTTCGATGGAGGGGCGACGTGAAGTCGGATCAACGAGGGCACGCGTGACGTAGTCGGTCATGGTCTCGTCGTCTAGACCTTCGAATTGACGAAGAGCCAGCAATTCCTCCAAGTAGAGCGCGGGATAGTCTCGAGCCACCGCGTATTGCATGTCAGCACCGGACCCCTTAACCCAGAGCACGTCGCGCATGCGACCTAGATGATCGGTGAGGTCGCCTTTACTGGAGGTATTGCCACCCCCGAAGACGACTAATGACTGGTCGGCGCCGATGGCTTGTGAGCGAGAGACGAGCTCTTGTAACGGAATAGGGATACTCATGCGGCACTCCCAGTGTTGAGGTCCTCACCTTGGGCAATTTCATAAACTCGCCTCTCGGTAACAACCGCAGCGATATAGCGCGCAGGAGTCACGTCGAACGCCGGGTTGTACGATGTGGCGCCCAGAGGAGTGGTGCGCACCCCAGCGAAGTTGCACACTTCCGCATCATTACGAAACTCGATATGAATTTCTTTTCCCGTCTTCATCGAGCGGTCAACGGTTGACTCAGGAGCGACAACCATGAATGGAATGCCCGCGGCGTTGCACGCAAGGGCCACACCGAGTGAGCCAATTTTATTTGCACTATCGCCATTAGCCACAATGCGATCTGCACCAATGAGTGCGCCATCGATCTCGCCAGTCATAATCGCCATGGCAGCAGCGCCGTCGGGAAGCACTTTGTAGGGAATGCCCTCTTGGTCTAATTCCCATGCGGTAAGTCGCGCACCTTGTAGGAGTGGGCGGGTCTCGTCGGCAAAAACCACTTCAATGCGACCTCGAGACGCTAGTTCGCGAATCACTCCGAGCGCGGTCCCCCAAGCAGTGGTAGCAAGTGAGCCAGTGTTGCAATGGGTGAGGAGGCGAAGCGGGCGGTCTCCCACTTTATTGAGCCACCAATCCGCACCAAGCTTGCCCATGGCGTGATTAGCGGCTTCATCTTCTGCGGCAATCTGTTGTGCAGCAGCAAAGACCACATCGCGTCCTTGTGGCACGAGTGGGCGTACTTTATCGACGGCCCATGCAAGGTTCACTGCGGTGGGTCGGGCATTTCGAATTGAGTTAATTGCCTCATCGAGTTGAGTAGGGCTCCAACTTTCGCGGATGCCTTGATCCATCGCTAAGACAACGCCGAGTGCGCCGGCCACTCCGAGAGCGGGGGCGCCACGTACTGCGAGTCGTTGAATGGCATCGACTAAGACCGACACCGTGGTGATTTCGATGCTCTTCACCTCCGTCGGTAGCAACGTCTGATCGAGCAGCACCACGGCACTGTTACGCCATTCGATCGTTCTCGGCATGCTTGACATCTCTACCCCTCAAGTCAATAGTTGTCCTACAACTTGATCGAAAGGTTACTCCGGCTCATGGCAATTGCAAAGTCCCCGGCGCTGCCCTCGCTGGCAACCAGCAAGGGCGGACGGGGTTCACTGGCGACCCAGGTGAGGGACCAGTTGAGGACTCGAATATTGACCCATGAGTGGAATGAGGGAAAGAAAATCCCTAGCGAGTTCGACCTCGCCGGGCAGTATCACGTCTCCCGTGTCACCATCCGGACTGCGCTGAAGGCGCTCGAAGCCCAAGGATTGCTCGATATCAGGCATGGTTCAGGTGCCTACGTGGCAAACTTCGGTACTTCCATTAGAGCTGGACTCCAAGAACTCCGTTCGATTACCGACACCATCCGGGAGATGGGTTTTGAGCCGGGGATGACGCACCGTGTAGTGAAGCGACGTGGCGCCACTGCCGATGAGGCGCTTCGGTTGCAGATCGCCGAAGGTGAGTCAGTCCTCTATATGGAGCGCGCCATTCTCGCCGATGACGAAGTGGTCGCCTACTCATATGACGCGGTGGCGATTCGCGACCTTCCGGAGAAGAGCATTGGCGAAATGGGTAAAGGCAGCGTCTTCGGTGCCTTTGCCAAGCTGGGAATCTTCCCGGTGCGCGCGCTCGCGGAAATTCACGCAATCAGCTCTATGGATATCGGGTGGGGGAAGGGTCGTCCCAAGTCAGGGCTCTATTTACTTTTGAAGCAGCTGCACTTCTTGCGAGATGGAGTGCCAGTAATGGCCAGTGATACTTACTTTGTGGAGGGCCGCTTTCAGTTCATCATCCACCGGACTCTTTAGAGGTCCCACCAGCCCTAAATAATCTTCTTTCGGGCGGCCATCTGGAGGGTTGGGTGGGAGATTCCCGGGCACGCCCTATCCCGATATTTCGCTACATGCGGTACCTTGCCGAAGTGAAGCGCCTCTGGGTAATTGTCGTGAGTTTTTCGCTGACCCTTGCACTCCAACCGAGCGCGCTTGCTGCATGGACGAGCGCCCCTCAAGTGGGCCAGGGATGTTCGACGGACCAATCGGAGAATACCTTTTGGATTCCACCACTCCACCTCATCTGCAAAGTGGTGGCCGGTAAAGGCACCATAGTTCTTGACTCGCGAGTGATCCCAGACGAGCAATATGTGGCGCCCTTTCCAGCAACGGTCGATATGCAGGGTTTCTTGGCGCAGGATTCTGACGAAGTGGTCCGGATGTCTTCTTCGCTCTTAAATTTCACGACTGCTCCTGCAGACAGTGCAACGATGTTGGCGATGAAAGACACTGTCACTGCTGTAGTGGCTTGCACTTCTGCTTCCGATCCAAATTGCACTTTCACGCGAATGCAAAAATACCGTGCCACGTTGCCGCGCTGTTCCTCTGATACAGATACCAACTGCATCGTGGGAATCACAGCCAAGAACTCTGATGGTAAAGATTTAACTATCTCCGGTGCGAGTTACTTCCCTACGAAAGGAATTCAGAGCTTTGCAGGTAATCCGGGAGTGAATTTGCCGACTGGAGCAACTTCGACTCTCGTTAACATTCCGGGAGCTCCGCACGATGGCGGGGATCTCTATTTAATCAAAGCCGAAATGATTGGTAACCGCACCGCTTTAAACCTTCCAGAGCTTAATTTTCAGACCGAGCGCTTTCAGGTTGGGATTTTTGCGGTGAAATTACGTGATGTTCAACTCACCCGAAGTTTTGGAATGTCCACAAATGCTTCAGATTACGCATTCCTTGGGGCTGAAGTGGGTGGCGATGACATACCTGGCTGCGTGGGCCACTCCGAGACTCAATGTGCTGAACCATATCCACTTCCCAGCAACATTAACTTTGGTGTGCAACTCCGGTTCGAAAAGAAGGTGACGGGTTGGTTGCATGCTCGACTTGACCGACCTGATGTGACTCTATCCACTGAGACAAATGGGAATTCCTTACTGAACGTCTCTGGCTACTCCGTAAAAGTTCCGGTGCTCGCAGTGTGGAAGAAGAACAGCGAACTCACCGATGCACTTAATGCATTTTATGCCGCCAAGTCTCGATTTGGGTCGACATACTACGGCTCTATTGGCGCACCAATGTCTGAGATTGCACTTTTGCATGATGGAAACGCTGGGTTTGGAGAAGACGAGATGACTGAGTTTCTCGCTTGGCTCGGGCTCTCTTCAAATCAAGCATCCGCATTGCCTACAGCGTGGACTGTACGAACGATGACAAACAATTCTCCGACCGTTAACTCTCCTTGCATTAAGTCGGCGCCGAATCTTGTTGGCTTGGTCACCACAAACGCCACTCAGTATCTCGATGGACCCCCTTCCTTTAATCTTGGGACTCAGTCCCTGGATTACAAAGTTGCGGCACCGCACTTAACCCCTAAGGGCGATGTCTTTCAGGGAAATTACAATCTCCTCCTTCGCTCAGATGTGGCCCGTTGTCTTTATGGGTTTAGCACCGCCCCGATAAGCGCAACAGTCTCCGTGCTCTCCGAAAGTGGAACCGCGAGTGTGCAAACGCAATCTCTTGCGGAAAAAGGTGGCTGGCTCTCGCTCTCGGCTTCTGGCTTTACGTTCTCGAGCCCCACGATCCGAGTTACGTTGGCGCAGGCTAAAAATGAACCAGCTATTGCTGTAGCTCCCACACTGGTAAAGCCAGTCGTGAAGAAAATTACGATCAAATGTATGCGCGGAAAGACCGTGAAATCGGTCGTCGGACTGAGCCCCAAGTGTCCGGTGGGGTATACCAAGAAGAGATAGTCGCGGAGGGGTAAAAGAAGTTGTAGATGAACCTCCTGCGGCGCGGAGTCCTCACGGGTATAGTCATTACTAGATACACCGAGGAGGCAATTATGGAAATTACCATTCACGCCCGCCACGCAGGCCTCGCAGAAGATTTTAGTGAGACTGTTAAATCCAAGCTAAAAACCATGGATCGCTTCAACGTGGCTATTGAGCGAATTGAAGTAGAAGTTCTCCACGAACAGAATCCCAGGCAAGGGCGGGAATCTCACCGCGTGATTCTCACCTCGCGTGGTGCTGGTCCGCTCTTGCGCGCTGAGAGCGCGGCCTTCAACGATCTGGCCGCGTTTGATTTAGCAGTCGCTGAAGTGGAACAACAAATTCGAAAAATTCACGAGCGAACCAAAGATCATGGCCGTGACTCGTTAAAGTTTCGTGCCTTGGCCAAGGATTAATTCTTTGGGCTCTATCCGTAATTGGTCGGCGCTGGTGCTGTCATCGCTTTCGATCATGGGTTGTTCGACTGCAGAGATGCCTCGGGAAGAGGCGAGACCCACTGCATCACCTGCGGAGAGATTGGCCCCATCTCAGGATGCGACTGCTCCTAGGATTTTTGTTGTTGATTGCATGGAGTATGTAGAGGCTCCGAAAGAATTACAGTTGTACTGCGCCGATGGAGGCCACCAGCTTTCGAAGATTATGTGGGTTTCGTGGTCTGCGGAATCAACATTTGGTTTGGCAACTTCCACAAAAAACACGTGTGATCCGGATTGCGCGAGCGGAAATTACGATATCCGCACGGCAAGCGTGTTGTTGTCTGAGCCCATTGAGACATCCGACGGTCGCATGGTCTTCACGAGAATTGCATTGAAATATGACAAGCCGCTGAGTGACGGGCAATCTGAGGAGTACCTGGATCTGCCTACCGAACTTATGCCCTAATAATGTCCTGGGTTTACCCTACGAACTATGGAGAAGTGCGCGATAAGTACCATAATTGATTCATGGAGCAACTGCGGGTAGTTCTCGTCGAGGACGACGACTTCACTCGTGGGCTCCTCAGTACTTCCCTCGCTGCGCAAGGACTGATAATCATCGGATCTGCTGCGAATGCGAGTGACGGACTCAAGCTTATTTTGGATCTCCTTCCCGACGTTGTACTCCTAGACCTCAATCTTGGTAAAGGTCCGAATGGATTAGATCTTGCAGCCACGGTGAGGCAGCGCGCCCCACAGGTCGGAATAGTGATGTTGACCAGCATCGAAGACCCACGATTACTCGGACCGAATCTTTCGCAGGCGCCCGCAGGGGTTGAATTCTTGATCAAGCGTGAGATGGGCGATATTAACAAAGTTGTGGCGGCACTCGAAAATGCGAAGCGGGCTGCTGCGGTTCCGCTGGGCAATCGCGCCCGCACTGCCGGCGTCCCACGTGTAAAGGAATTCACCGATTCTCAAATTGAGACGATGCGACTCGTTTCACTCGGGCATACCAACAGTCAGATTGCTTCGCGCCGTGTGGTGAGTGAAAAGTCGGTTGAGCAGATGATCTCTCGAATCTTCAGCCAAATGAGCCTGCCAGCCATTCCAGAAGGCCAGAATCAACGCGTTTCCATCTCGCGTCTTTACTACCGCCTCATGGGAGGCACGCCTTCGCATGACGCCGACTGAGACTCGTATTCTCGATGCGATAGGCGGACGCCGGGCCATTATGGTCTGGCCCGCAATCCTCCTCCTGCCAATCACCATCTTCTCTGTCGTAGGACAGCGCGCAGATTTTTCCGATTCACAAGACGTGAGTCGATGGATTTGGGCATCAACGCTGGGAACTATTGGTGCGGCCGTGGTCCTGCTCACCGCCAAGTTCACCTACTTTAGGAAGAGCCACTTACTCCCACGCTCTTACCAGAGCATTATCATCACGGGTGTTTTAGTCGGCGCGGTGAAGGGGTTTGGGACTGGATATGCGAGCTTCCGCCTCGATTTAATTGGCGACTTGCATATTGCATCTGAAATTGTGGGTCGCACGATCTCATCAGCAATCATTGGTGCTTTCTCACTTTTTATCACTTCATTGGTTTTCACGATGCGTGATCGTTATCAAATTGAACGCCGGAAACTTATCCTCGAAAAGTTGGCACTTGAAAGCGGCGAGCGGCGAGAGAAGGAGATGCTCGACAACCTGGGGGCGTTCCTAGGCGTGAGCGGTGCGGCAACTTTTACGGCGGAAATCGAGCAAATCAAAACAGAGCTCGCTTCGCTCCAAGCTACCAAAGGGAGGGAAGAGTGGAAGCGCATCTCTGAGCGCATCGAGAGAGTCGCACGCGACTACTTCCGACCACTGAGCCATTCGCTCTGGGCGCAGAATGATTTGGAGATTCCCCGCGTCTCGGTCGCGGAGGTTTTTGGTCGAGCATTCCGACTTGATCCTTTCCATCCATGGGTGGGGACGATTCTCACTGTGCTGCCAACACTCCTGCTTAATATCGTTGATCTTGGCACGCGGATCTATGAAGTGCTTGTTGTAGGAGTTACCACATTTTTTGCTATTAAGGCAGCAAACAAAATTCAAGGCCGCTTTACACGATATAGGGGAAGGGTTGCAGGCTTTCTTGTCGTCGGGATCTCCTTCTTCGAAGCACTTATTGTGTTAACAATTTCTACTACCTCTTGGCCAGAGACTCGTGCTGCGATAATCAATATCCTTATCTGGATTCCGTTGGTGACTGTTGTTGCCTCAATAATTCGAGTCGCACTCGCTGTTCAAGATGATCTCAATCGTGAACTTCGTGAATCTATTGATATTGCGAGACTTGAAGCGATCTCAAATACACATCGAAGATCCCTCCTCAGTCGCGAGTTAGCGCAATATGTTCATGGCGGAATTCAATCCCAATTACTTACGCTCTCTGCAATCTTGAGCTCAGCCCAAGAGTCGGGGGACCAAGAGCGGGTGGATAGCGCGATATCCGCGGCTCTCGCCGTTCTCAATAATCCTCCTCAGGAGAGAGAGGGTATTTCGACATCGCTTCACGAGAGCGTAGAAGTGGTAGCCCTTCGGTGGCGAGACTTTCTCTCGATTGAGTTGTCTCTTTTTGGTGATGATTTAGTGGAGCCTAAGGTTGCGGTGATCGCGCAGGCCGTTGAAGAAGGAATAACTAATTCATTTCGACATGGTAAGGCGACACATATAACGATATTGATCGAGCGAAAAACATCTTCACTGTTGATTTCAATTATCGATAACGGTGTTGGTCCCAGCGGTGGAATATTTGGGATTGGGAGCCAAACATTCGATTTGCTTAGTGGAGGAAATTGGTCCTTGAGCGCAAATGCGAGCGCTCCCGGCTCGACATTGACCTTGAATGTAACTCTTACTTCGTAGGTGGCAAAAATCTTTGCTCTGGAAGTGAGTTAGCTCCATCGATAACAATCATCTGCCCAGTGACATACGCCGCCCCAGGAGTACATAACCACGCAACCGCACTTGCCATTTCATCTGGAGTGCCAGCTCGTCCTAATGGTGTCGCTGCGCTATGGAGCGCCTCTGATGGAGTTTGCGACTCCGTGGCCACCCATCCAGGAGCGATTGCGTTCACAGTTATCGCATTGGACGCCTCATCGAGGGCAAGTCCGCGCACCAGTCCAATCATTGCTGCCTTCGCCGATGCGTATGCGACGTCGTTTCGGATAGCCATGAGTGGACCTGTTGCACTTGAAACCATCACGATGCGACCCCAGGGATTTTTGCGCAGGTGGGGGAGTGCGGCTTTGGTGACTAGAAAAGCTGAATCTAAGTTTCGAGCAAACGACTTGCGCCAGATCGCGAGAGAGGTATCGTCGATTGAGGCAAATTCACCTTGCGAAGAATCAACCACGCTAGTCATTCCTGCATTATTAATTACTCCGTCTAGGCCACCTAGCGATTTCACGGCAGCTCTGATCAACTCAGCGACTTCTTGTTCATCTGTGAGATCAGCGGTAGCGCCGACAGAATTTAATTCACCTGCGCGCTCATGTACCCGATCAGAGAGAGACGTGAGGAAGACTTTTGCGCCCAGAGATTGAAGCGCGCGCGCTGAGGCAAATCCGATTCCATGAGCAGAGCCGGTGCCAGTGACTAAGAATCGCTTGCCCGTCAGATCAAACATGCAAGTAGCGTATCTCAAGTAGAAAGACGGAGGCCGGCCCTTAGCCTGTCAACGAAGTAAGGGCTGCGACGCCAAGAATGATGAGCAGAATGCCGCTTATCTGCATCTTGCCCAGGCGTTCTTTGAAAATGAAGAAAGCCAGGATGGCAGCGATGGGCGCAAATTGTGAAGCGACCACGGAAGTAATAGCAATGGAATAGCCAGCTCCTAGGGCGAAACTCGAAAACCCCACCACTTCAGCAACGCCCGACCCCAGAACTAGAGGGAGTGCCTTCTTAGAGATACGTAGTTTTCCCGAGATGGCGAGCGGGATGGTCACAAGCAGAACGCCTGCGAGTCGAGGTGGGAGTGAGAGCCAGGCGATTGGGATAGTTCCGCTCAGGCCCCCCGTGGCGAAGAGGGTGGCGGCAAGGCAGAGAGACGTGAGCGTGCTGAAGAGCACTGCTTGTGCAGGCTTCTCGTGCGCAATTGGTGCGGGATCGGGCGCGATGGCTGCGATCAAAACTCCAACGATAATTACTATGAGAGAAAAAATTACAGCGGCCTTCAACCTTTCACCAGCAAGGGCTGACATAAAGGCAGCTAATGCGCCCTCGGTAGAGACTATGGGTGCAACGAGACCCACTTTGCCGACCTGAAGTGCGCGAAAGCAAAAGAAAAGTCCACCAATATTTCCAATGCCAGCGAAGGCCATGATGAGGAGGTTCCTCGCGGAGATTTCCGGCCATCCTGAAGCAATAAGAAATGGAATGGTGATAATCGTTCCAATGAGCATAATCCAGCCAATGACGGAGTTATTCCCGATCATGCGAATAGAGCGCGAAGCCATCAATGTGCTGCAGGCAAACATCACTGCGCTACCGAGACCAAAGAGGAGTGCCATAGGTATTTGAGCATAGTCGGGTTGCGCCCCCTTTTGGCTTTTTGGGGCATAATTGAGGTGTGGAGAAGAAAAAAAGGGCCCTAGTTTTTGTAAGCCTCATAAGTTTTCTACTTGGTTTTTTTGTAGTTCCGGCCAGTACGGCGGCAACACTCAAACCTTGCACGGCCTCGCAGAAGGCGCAGGTTGCTAACTATTCCCGGCAGTATTACTCGCTCGCTGATCTCCGCAAGCTCTCTGAGACCAAACTTTCTCAGGCGAAACTTAAGTACGAAAGTGCAAGCGCCACTGGGAACGCTTCGTCGGCTGCACTCGCAAAATTAGATATGCAAAGCGCACAAGGAAGTATTGATTCTTACAACCGTCAGATGACCGCGGTGCGGGTCAAGCAAGATGCCATCACCAAAAAATGTAAGTACGATTCGAATGCTGCGTCGACTGGAAAGAAGAGCGCCTGCACGTCCTCGATTAAGTACACTCTTTCCTCACTTGCGTCTCAATATCAATATCAACAAGATTTGCGTAAAATTAATATTGAAGGCATGTATGCTGCGCGAATTAAAGCGAGCAACGCCATTTCTTGGGGAAAATTGTCCGATGCAGCGAAATACAATATTGATATTTCAAATTATCTCAGGGATCTGCAGGGCGTAAATTTACAGGCGAGCTTAATTAAAGAAGAATTTGTCAATTACAATTCTTCTTGTACTGGTTCCGGCGTGACCCTTCCGCCAGAATATGTGGCGCCACCTGATCCCTCAGAGCAAAGCGATACACCGGCAACTCCGGCAAAAGATGCTTGCACTTCAGCAACTTGCATGCCTTCGGCGTGGAGCAATGCTCAATCCATGAGTGGCTCAAATGGCATGCCATTCCATGAAACGGCGGATTACTCCAGTGGAATGACGACTACGTGCATTAACCGCGGAAGTGGCAGTATTGGTGTCAGTAACGCTCGTATTGTCATGGCGTTCACCGCTTCGACTTCTTGGAAGAAAGATTACTTATCTACGCCCGCAGAAAATGATTTCTTCAAGAAAGATTCAGAAATCGGTGGGGCCTCGGCGGAGATGAAGTATTTCGATGTGCCAGCCAAGGTAGTGCGATACGACACTACCCCACTTACTACTGACTATAAGAAGATTCAGTACATCCCAGCGGCTACTCTCACAACTCATCTTTGTGATGCAAAGGTACCCTTCACTTTCGATGTCGATAAAAAGATTTCACCAAATATCGCTGGTGTAGGTTTCTTCTATCTCTCAACGATTAGCGATGGACGTACGCTCATGGTCTTCATGAGTGGTTATGACGTACAACATTTCAAGACCCCCCAATTCACCGCAAAGTTTTCTAACGACGAAGAGCAGATCACTTACACAGGAAAAGCGATGGGCATTTCGGCCATGACTGGTGGCACTGATTACATCAAGCCTAATGCAAGATCCTTTGGATCACTCTGCTTCCGCATCGATGGAAACGAAAAGACCTTTCCTTGCAGCGTACTCTTTAATAATTCAAATGATTTTTCTGGAACGCTTAGTACAAGCTCTCTCAGCTCTGGCTCCCACACTCTTGAGGTGTACGTGCCTACAGCGCCCGACCAAGAAATCTCTACTGCCAAGTACACCTTTACGCTCACTCGTAAGTCGATTTCAGAGTCTGATGCTGCAGCGCGACTGAAAGTGGATCAGGCGATAGCCACCTGCAGCCCCAATTTCTTGGGCGCGCTGCCGCTCACTGTTTCAACGTATTCGCCCTATCCGGGGA